>WFLX010307343.1_pt1 | contig 11874 bp, 9 predicted proteins | sample 4967041 | NCBI WGS metagenome assembly WFLX01 (sample SAMN12857096, study PRJNA449069) | gut metagenome | isolation source: stool from male and female vole | host: Microtus ochrogaster | place: USA:Florida | collected 2017 | reverse complement strand
GCAGCTTCTCACCCGGACGATTGTTGCGGATGTCTTCAGCCGTTCGATCTGACTTTATTTCGAGATTAAATCCTCCATGCTCGTTGATATCACGTCCGGCACCCGCCAAGAGATCCTCTGGAGTTTGGGCCTCATTCATATATTGATCCTCCTATTTCAAAAAAAGTCCCGATTAAAACGGGACTTTTATATAGCATCATCAAAAAATTAGTATTTGAGCAAAGTTGTCACCTCAATGTCTTTTGGGAGTACATCCCGGCCGTGAAGTTCAGTAAGCTCAACTATGAAGTTGATGTAAATTTTCTTCGGGTTCATCGATTTTACAAGCTGGCAGCATGCATTCATTGTGCCACCTGTAGCAAGCAAGTCATCGTGGAGTACAACTACATCATCCGGTCCGATCGCATCGCTATGAAGCTCGATAGTGTCTACTCCATATTCCTTAGCGTAGGAAGCCTTGACTGTCACTGATGGAAGTTTACCGGGCTTGCGAGCCGGCACAAATCCGGCACCGAGACGGTCAGCAAGTATAGATCCTCCGATGAAACCGCGGGATTCTATACCCACTACCTTCGTTACCCCCTTGTCTTTGTAGAGTTCTGCCAGAGCATCACCCATCACATGGAGAGCCTCTCCATTCTTGATCATTGTGGTCAGGTCTCTGAACATGATTCCCNCCGNNGGGAAATCNGGCACATCCCTGATGATGGCNTTCAAATCTTCAATCTGCATAATCTCNTATTTTTATTTTTTTAAGTTTTCTATTATTTGCACCATTTCCAAATGATATCTTCTCAGCTCGGAGAGCTGTCATCGTGTCGAAACCCCAGGCTTCAGCCCGGGGTCAAGCTAAAGACCCGATAGCATCGGAGAGACGATTTGTGATAGCGTAATTTTTTCCGATGAATCCGAAGATTTTATTTAGTCTTTTATCTTTANTCTTTAATCTTTACCCAATGTTTCACGTGAAACATTTTACTCCTAACCTTCTGTCAAAGACTCTATTTGCCGCGAAGCATTACAAGGAGCACATTGATGTCAGATGGTGAAACACCCGGGATTCGGGATGCCTGTCCTATCGTATTGGGTCGGATTTTGGAGAGCTTCTGCCTCCCTTCAGTAGAAATGGCGAGAATCTCATCAAAGTTCATGCCCTCAGGAATTCGAACTTTCTCAAGCCGGCTCATGCGGTCTGCCGATTCTCGTTCGCGGTCGATATAGCCCTGATACTTTATCAGTATTTCGGCAGACTCAATGATTTCGTCTCGTCTACCTTGCTCCACCTCTTCGCATCTTTCTTTCAATGCAGGCACGAATGGAATAAGATTCTCAAAATTGATCTGAGGTCTGCGCAGAAGTTCTGCAATCTTAACTCGTCCCGCAAGTCGGCCGGTACCTGATGACTCAAGAAAAGCCTGAAGGTCTTCAGTGGGTTTGACTGAAGTAGTCTCACACCACTCTACAAGCTTGTCCCTTTCGCAATATTTAGATTTCATAGCCTCAAATCTATCCCCAGAAGCAAGACCTATTTCATATCCGATTGGAGTGAGACGAAGATCGGCATCATCCTGACGGAGGAGGATACGGAACTCAGCGCGGCTCGTAAACATACGGTAAGGTTCATCGACACCCTTAGTCACAAGATCGTCTATCAGCACTCCGATATAGGCTTCGTCGCGTCCAAGCACTATCGGTTCAAAACCATTGACGCTGCGGGCGGCATTGATGCCGGCCATCAGTCCCTGGGCTGCAGCTTCCTCATAACCGGTGGTACCATTCACCTGTCCAGCCAAATATAGATTGCCGACAACTTTTGACTCAAGACTGTGACGAAGCTGGGTGGGATCGAAGAAATCATATTCGATGGCATATCCTGGACGATAGAACTGGACATCCCGGAGAGCTGGTATCTGCGTAAGCGCTTCTACCTGCACCTGCCATGGAAGAGAACTCGAAAAACCATTTATATAGAACTCATGCGTTGTCTCCCCTTCTGGTTCGAGGAAGAGCTGATGGCTCTCTTTGTCAGAGAATGTCACGATCTTTGTCTCGATTGAGGGGCAATAGCGAGGACCTATACTTTTTATCTGTCCATTATATAAAGGAGAGTCGGCAAGGTTGTCGTGAAGAATCTTATGCACTTCCGGACTCGTATGCACTATATAGCAATCTCTCGGAGGAAGCTTACGCTCCACCGAAGGAAGATAGGAAAATTTATGGAAGTCTCGCTTAACTCCCCCATCAGGAAGACACTGGTCATCGCCAGACTGGATTATAACCTCGGAATAATCGATAGTGGCTCCATCAATGCGCGCAGGCGTTCCTGTCTTCATTCTTCCTACATTGAGACCCAATTCACGAAGCTGGTCGGAAAGGCCACGAGCAGAAGCCTCGGAAATTCGTCCGCCCTCTATTTGGATACGTCCGAAATGCATCAGCCCATTAAGGAATGTCCCGGCAGTTAGCACCACTTTCTTCGCTTTAAAAGCTATACCGAGGGCAGTCTCAACTCCGAACACTTCCGGATGCTCATCAATCTCATCGATTAGAAGACCGGTGACCATATCTTGGAAAAGATATAAATTATCCGTACCGTCAAGAGTTTTTCGCCATTCATCGATAAAACGCGTGCGGTCAGACTGAACTCGTGGAGACCACACTGCCGGACCTTTGCTCCGGTTGAGCATTCTGAATTGTATCGCAGTACGGTCTGCAATTATTCCGGTCATGCCACCCAAGGCATCCACCTCGCGCACTATTTGCCCCTTGGCGATTCCTCCGATGGCTGGATTGCACGACATCTGTGCCACACGATTCATATCGGCGGTAATAAGAAGTGTCGAGCATCCAAGACGAGCAGAAGCCACGGCAGCCTCACATCCGGCATGCCCCGCTCCCACTACTATCACATCATATTCAAATTTCATTTATTCTAATGATAAATTATAAATGATCAATGATCAATTAAGATTACGTTGACTTGCTTAAGCTTGAGCCTACCCAATTATGCATTATGACTTGCTTTAGCTTGAACGTAGTTAATTATGAATTGAACAGAGAGAGTGCTTTGTTTTCGGCAGCTTCCATTATTTCACGTTCGCCGGGACCTTTGTCATTGATTCCAACGAGATGAAGCACACCATGGATTATCACTCTTAGGAGTTCGCGGAAATAAGTCACCCCGAATTTTTCTGCATTGGTAGCTACTGTATCAAGGGAGATCATGATATCGCCACTGATGCGGTCACCATGGGAATAGTCGAAAGTGATGATATCGGTATAATAGTCGTGATTGACAAACTGACGGTTTGCCTCCAATATTTCTTCATCGTTCACGAAGAGATAATTCAGGTTGCCAACCATTCGGGAATGGGAAGCGGCTACCTCTTCAATCCATATCGAAATCTTCCGAAGATCCATCTCCGGCATCTCGACTCCTTGTGCTGCAAATTCTATCATATAGTAATATTTAGTGGCTATATTAAATTCACCAGCGCACTTCGCCACTCCGCGCACTCTGCGTGACCGCAAATATAACAAATTCTCGCGAATTTTTCACATTTTTCAGCAAAAATCGTTCCAACTAATTTTAAGTAAGCAAAATCCACCTATTTCACCGAACAAGAATTGATTGAAGAAAAACCACATATTTCACTAATAATCAATACCTTATTAAGATATAAACCCAATATTAAGGCTTCGAGAATCAAATCTAATCAGAAAATCGAATGGTTATCAATGAATTTTTTATGCTCGAATCTCCTAATCAAGCATTTTTCATCGTCAAGACCACTTCTGATTCTTGCACACTCAGAGAAACTTCTGCTCCCTCGATGAGAGGAACATTCCGATCGTTATGACCTACAGGAAAATCAAAAGCCACAGGACAGCTTACACCCCACTCTTCAAAACGCGCATGAATCATATCATACATCGACTCATGATTCCTATCGGGGTTCCATTCCGTGAATTGCCCGACAAGGATTCCTTTCACTTTCGAAAGCACACCCTGAAGATGCAGGCGATAGAGCATACGCTCCACGGCATATATTGGTTCGGAAACATCCTCTATGAAAAGAATTACGTCCTGCTGCAGACTTTCCGCCATAAGGTCGAAGGGAGTACCTGCAAGTCCATTCAAGACGGCAAGGTTGCCTCCAAGAAGAACTCCCCTATCCTCTCCATGTATATTATAGCGATGACCAGCCACCTGATATTCGAGAGATGGACAAGAAGTCTCCACAAGTGCCTTGAAGACGCTCCGATATCCTCCAAAACCGGAATCTGTATCTTTCACCAATTGCTTTGCCATTCCGCCATGTATCGAAGCAATACCATTTTTATAGAGGAGAGCATGGAGGGCTGAGACATCTGAAAAACCTACAAGCCATTTCGGATGAGCGGCTATGAACTCGGGAGAAAGATAATCAAACATCTGTACGCAGCCGTAGCCTCCACGAGCGCATATCACGAGGTCGACGTCTGCCCGGCTCCACGCATCAATGAAATCAGCCACACGTTGAGCCAAAGAAGCAGAGTACGAACCGCGGGCATTCTCATCAAGCACCGAAGGATAGACAATCAGTTCNGNCCCCGGCATCGCNTCCGGCTGCTCCGCATAAAGCCGCACCACCCCCTCGACAATCTCAGGCTTGATCCGAGTAGCTGGCCCAATCAAAGCCACCTTCCCNTCCTTCCGCACCCCCCTCGGANTCACANTCTTCTTCATCGAAAATTTGCTATCTACACGCATTACGCACTACGCACCACTAATTCACCTGCACCGGGATCCCCGTAGCCTCCTCTATGCGGCGACCAATAGCTGTCAGCTCATCTTTTTCAACCTTCACCAGCTTCTCTTCCGGTGTGCTTCGGTCAAGACTATAGATCATGATTTCCCGAGGCTTAATGCGCTTATAGGCCTCAATAAGAGCCTGGATTTCCTCATCCGTTGTGTTGTCGACGAGCTGACCATCATGGCTGCCGCGCAGTATCATAGTCTGGATAATACCGCTGCCTTCAAATTGCCGCAATGCATCCACAACCTTCTCAACCGTGAATTCCTTCGAATTAGGGCGGTCAATAAGACGCATCGTGCTGTCAATAGCAGAGTCGAGTTTGAGAATATTATTGTCAGCCTTCTTGAGCGCCTCAGCCACTTCCGGCTTGAAAATCATAGTGGAATTAGTCAGCACAGACACCTTCGCATTAGGGAAAAACTCATCCCTGAGAGCAAGGGTATCCTCAATGATATGGGGAAAATCAGGATGGAGAGTCGGTTCACCATTCCCGGAGAAGGTGATCACGTCGAGCGGCTCACCTTTCGAGTGCATATCCTTCAGTTTTGCGGATAACTGGGCATGCACTTGATCACGAAGCGGCAAACCCGTAGAGCCCTTCCCCTGCGAGTTGAAACCAGCCTCGCAGTAAAGGCAATCGAACGAGCAAACCTTCCCATCGTCGGGCATCAAGTTGACACCCAGCGACACCCCAAGCCTCCGGCTATGTATCGGCCCAAAGACCGTAGAATGAAACAGCACTGTCTGATCTTTTCCCATAATTCTTCTACTTTTAGTTCTTCTTCGCTTTAGTTGAACGTTGCGTAGCTAAGGCCAGCGAAGCGAAGCCTTCTCTGTTATCCGACTCTAAGCGCAAGCAAAATATTCCCTCTGCCGCCCTCTGTCCCTCCTTAACTCTGCGTGAGATTATCAGCGAATTTGAAGAAGAATCCTATTTTTCCGACAAAGATAACTATTTTTTAGCAAACTAAGAAAATTTATCTTATAACTTATCAAAAATCTAAATAAAATTCATTAACTTTGCATCCGCTAAGGAAAGGGAATCCGGTGCAACTCCGGAACAGTACCCGCTGCTGTAAATCCCGGTCCCTCCCAGAGGGGACCTACGTCAAAGCACACAAGTCATTGAGCCTCACCAGGCTTGAGAAGGCGCTGCGACTGACGGGACAAGTCAGAAAACCTACCCAAAAGCAAACCGAGATCCTACACATACCCCCTTATTGTGCTACATGAACGGGACCATTCATTAACACCAATAATAATTATGAAAAATTTTTTCAAGTATCTCGCTGCGGCTTTCGCCGTAGCCGCATTCTCCCTCTCTGCCACCAGTTGCTCTAAAGACGACGACGAANNNGAGNANCCAAATCCTATCAAAGACTACATCACCACCAATGGCGATGGATCGCTCTTCATCCTNAACCAAGGCATGTTCCAGACGAGCACCGCTTCCCTCTCNATCTACAATCCNGAAACNAACCAGACCCTAAACGANGCCTTCATCAGCGTCAANGATATGAANCTCGGCGACGGNGCNCAGTCNATGACCATTGCCGGCTCNAAAGGNTGGATTGTAGTCAACAACTCNAANGTNGTCTTTGCCGTNGATCCCTANACCCTTAAGGAAAAAGGNCGNATCGACGCAGGNCTCACTTCTCCCCGCTATTTCCATCAAGTCAACGACAAAAAAGCCTACATCACCCAGATGTACGACAACCGCATTGCTATCGCCGACCCCTCCACATATACCATCACAGGCTATATCGAAGTCCCAGGTATGGAGCAGTCCAGTGGCTCTACAGAACAGATGGTGGCATACGGCGACTACGTCTTCTGCAACTGCTGGAGCTATCAAAAAACCATCATAAAAATCGACACACGCACCGACAAAGTAGTTGAGACTCTTGAAGTTGGAATTCAACCTAAAGCCATTGCCCTCGACTGCAACAAGAAACTCTGGGTGCTCGTCGATGGCGGTTCATGGTCAGGCAATCCCCTCGGCTACGAGGCTCCAACTCTCATAAAGATTGATGCCGAAACCTTCAAAATCGAACAGACACTCACCTTTACCCTCGGCGACAGNTGCTCCGGACTCTGCCTCAACGGCAAGAAAGACAAACTCTACTGGATCAACGGCGACATCTGGGAAATGAGCGTCAACAGCCAGACTCTCCCCTCTGAATCTCTCATAAAATCAAACGGAACATACTACTACGGCCTGACCGTAGCTCCTGAATCAGGCGATATTTATGTAGCCGACGCTATTGATTACCAGCAAAATGGAGAAATCTATCGTTATTCCTCCACAGGCAATCCTATCGGCTATTTCAGCGTAGGCATAATCCCGGGTGGCTTCTGCTGGCTCAAAAAATAACCTATGCGCAGCCCCTTGCACAAACCTATAATGGCAGTGGCGGCAACCCTCTCAGTTGCCGCCACCCCCATTTGCGCCTCCCCACAAAGCCCTATACCCAACGACACAATCCTCCTCGAAGAGCTGACCGTCTCCGCCCGCCGACCAATGCAAGAAATCGGGGTGCAAAAGACCACCTTCGATTCCATTGCCCTGAAGGAAAACGTAGCCCTCTCGATGGCCGACGTGCTGACTTTCAACTCCTCAGTATTCGTGAAAAGTGCCGGACGCGCCACCCTCTCCACCGTCGCTTTCCGCGGCACCTCCCCCTCCCATACCAACGTAAGCTGGAACGGTCTCCGCATCAACAGCCCCATGCTCGGCATGACCGATCTCTCCACAATCCCCTCTTTCTTTGTAGACAAGGCCTCCCTCCTCCACGGCACATCTTCCGTCAATGAATCTGGCGGCGGACTCGGGGGAGCCGTTTCCCTCGCCACCGCCCCGGAATTCAACAAGGGTTTCCACATCAATTATATCCAAGGAATCGGCTCTTTCAAGACCTTCGACGAGTTTCTGAAACTCTCCTTCAGCAACCGCCACTGGGCTTTCTCCACCCGCGCCGTATATTCCTCCTCCGCCAACGATTACTCCTTCACAAACCGCGACAAGAAAGAAAACGTCTACGACGACGACCACAACATTATAGCCCAATATTATCCAAAAGAAAAAAACAGATTAGGTGCATTCAAGGATTTCCATATCCTCCAGGAAATAGCCTACGACACCCGCAAAGGAGACCGCTTCCTGCTCAACGTCTGGTATACCTCCTCCAACCGCGAAATACCGATGATCACTACCGACTACGGCTCCGAACGTGACATCGAAAACCGCCAGCGCGAGAACACAGTGCGCAGCGTAATGGGCTGGCGACACGCACGTTCCACGTGGAACGTTGACGTCCGCGCCGGATATATCCACACATGGCTCGGCTACGACTACCGCCGCGAGTTGGCTGAGGATGTATGGTCTACTATGACCTACTCCCGCTCTCTCGTCAACACCTTCTNCGGCAACGCCCTCGCAAATTTCTTTCCCTCCGACCGCTGGCNCTNCACTNCTTCCCTTACCGCAAATCATCACGACGTGAAGTCTTCCGACCGCCAGATTGCAGCCGGAACTGGAGTTGCCACCGACATCGGTTACCATAAAAAACGCCTCGAGCTGAGCGGAGCACTCACCGCCCGCTGGCAACCCATCGACGGCATGGGAATCTCTGCCGTGGTGCGCGAGGAAACCTACGGCGACCGTGCCACATCTCCCATTCCGGCTCTCTTCGCCGACTGGAAGGCGATAAATGAATACTCTGGCACCACACTCCTCGGCCTGACCCTAAAAGCCTCCGCAAGCCGCAACTACCGCTTCCCTTCGCTCAACGACCTATACTTCATGCCTGGCGGAAATCCCGACCTCCGCAGCGAACGTGGCTGGACCTACGACGCTGGCTTCCAGTTCGAGGCTTCCCAAAACAGCCACTTTTCCACCGGATTCTCAGCCACTTGGTTTGATTCCCACATCGACGACTGGATCATCTGGCTTCCTACCATCAAAGGTTTCTTCTCCCCCCGCAACATGAAAAGCGTGCATGCCTACGGCATCGAACTAAAGGGCGACGCATCCCTCACCCCATGGCACGACTGGAAATTCGACCTCAACGCTTCATACTCCTGGACTCCCTCGATTAATGCCGGCGAAAAGACGAGCGCCACCGACCAATCAGTAGGAAAGCAGCTCCCCTACATCCCCCGCCATTCAGCCTCCGCCTCCCTCCGCGCCACATGGCGCTCCTGGGGCATCAACTACAAATGGCACTGCTACTCCGAGCGCTTCACAATGACCAGCAACGCCTCCACCCTGACCGGCCGCCTCCCCGCTTACTCCCTCTCCAATCTAAATCTTGAGAAGGAATTCCACTTCCTCCGTCAGCAACACAGTGCTGAGGGCGTAAGCCCGAAGAGCCCGAAGTCCCCGCTAAAACTCCAACTAAAATTAGCCCTAAACAATCTCCTCAACGCCCAATACCTCTCCATCCTCTCCCGCCCAATGCCCGGCTTCAATGCCGAATTCTTCCTCTCAATAACCTATTAAAATTTAAATATATGAAAATTAAAAATCTATTATTAATTATATCTTTTAGTTTTGTTTTTGGAGCGTGCCACAAAACCGCCAACCTCGCCGACTTCCAAGACCCCCTATACACCCCCCAAGAAGCCTCCGGCTTCACAATCACAGCCAAACCCGACTCCGAAAGCACCCTCCTCACCGTCTCTAACCCCTGGCAAGGAGCCGACAGCGTTGCCTCCTACCTCTTCATAGCTCGCTCAGGCGATGAAGCCCCCCTCGCATTCCAAGGCCAGATCCTCGACGGCGAAGCCCAACGAATCGCTACTACCTCCTCCACCCACGTGGCGATGCTCGATGCCCTCGGCGCTTCCGACCGCATCGTAGCCGTCTCCGGCATCAATTTCATCAACAATCCCGCAATCCAACAGCGTCGCGAAGAGATTGCCGACATCGGCTACGAAGGAAATTTCGACTATGAGGCCCTCCTCTCCTCCGACCCCGACATTGTGCTCCTCTACGGCGTAAACGGCGCCAACTCCATGGAGAGCAAACTCCGCGAGCTCGACATCCCCTACATCTACGTAGGCGACTACCTCGAGGAGTCACCCCTCGGAAAGGCTGAATGGATAGTCCCCATCGCCGAAATCATCGGCGATCGCCAGAAAGGAGAAGAAACTTTCGCCGCCATCGCCGACCGCTACAATGCCCTGAAGCAGCAGGTAGCCGACAGTGTACTCGACGCCCCATCGGTGATGCTCAACGTTCCCTACGGCGATTCCTGGTTCATGCCCTCAGCCGACAGTTATATGGCGCGTCTCATCACCGATGCAGGCGCCGACTACGTCTATAAGAAGCAAACCGGCAACACGTCACTCCCCATCGACCTCGAGGAAGCCTATACGCTCGCCTCAGAGGCTGATTTTTGGCTCAACGTGGATCAAATGACCTCTCTATCCACCCTCGCCGCAAAATGCCCGAAATTCACGGATACGCGCGTTTTCCGCAACGGAGCTGTCTACAACAACACCCTCCGCACCAACCCATCCGGCGGCAACGACTTCTTCGAATCCGGAATAGTAAACCCCGACCTAATCCTCCGCGACCTAATCACCATCTTCCACCCCAATCTCTCCCCCGACTCCCTCTATTATTACCGCAAGCTAAATTAAATAATCAACACTGTGCTGAGGGCGTAAGCCCGATGCCGCGTCCAGCCCCATGCGAAGCCCTACCCTGACAGCTCTCCTCTCAGCCCTCCTGTTCGTCCTCTTCCTCACCGACANCTCCGTAGGCNCCACCCAANTCCCCCTCCCCCAGATCTGGGCTGCCCTGACAGGCGGCGACTGCCCCCCGGCCGTCGCCAGCATCGTCATCAACATCCGCCTCATCAAGGCAGTGGTGGCGATCCTCGCTGGCGCCGCCATCTCCGTCTCCGGCCTCCAGATGCAGACCCTCTTCCGCAATCCCCTNGCCGGACCNTACGTGCTCGGCATCAGNTCNGGAGCCTCCCTNGGCGTGGCGCTCTTCCTCCTCGGNGCACCCCTCTTCGGCATCTCCCCCTCCATGTCGGCCCTCGGCATCGCCGGAGCAGCATGGGTAGGATCGGCATTGGTGCTCCTGATAGTGGGCGCGGTGGCATCGCGCATCAAGGATATCATGGTGATCCTCATCCTCGGCATGATGTTCTCTTCCGGTATCAGTGCCGTGGTGCAGATCCTCCAATATCTCAGCCGCGACGAGTCGCTGAAGGCGTTCGTGCTGTGGACTATGGGTTCATTGGGCGATGTCACTATCTCCCAACTCTGGATTCTCCTCCCCGCCGTGGCTGTCGGCATCCTCCTCGCCATCATCACCATAAAACCCCTCAATCTCCTCCTTTTCGGCGAGGAATACGCGCGCACAATGGGTCTCGACATCAAGCGTTCCCGCTCACTGCTGTTTCTCTCTACGACCCTCCTCGCAGGCACAGTGACGGCCTTCTGTGGTCCCATCGGTTTCATTGGTCTTGCGATGCCCCACGTCACGCGCATGATTTTCCGCACCTCCGACCATCGCACCCTCGTCCCCGCCACACTCCTCACAGGCGCCGTAGTGCTCCTAATCTGTGACATAATCTCCAAGCTCCTCACCCTCCCCATCAACTCCATCACCGCCCTCCTCGGCATCCCAATAATAATCCTCATCGTCCTCAAGCTCAAATGATAGAATTAAAAAATATAAGTCTCGGATATAAAAATAGGGTGCTCCTCGAAGATGTAAATACAACTTTAACTCAAGGAAAGTTGACCGCCCTAATCGGCCGCAACGGCACCGGAAAATCCACCCTCCTCCGTGCCATTGCCGGCCTAAACCCCCAATATACCGGCTCCATCCTCCTCGACGGCCACAACCTCCGCGACCTCTCCACCGCTGCCCTCGCCAAAACCCTCGCCTTCGTCTCCACGCAGCGCACCCGCATCCCCTCGATGCGAGTAGTTGATGCCGTGGCGATGGGCCGCGCACCCTACACCAACTGGATAGGCCGCCTGCAGGAGCAAGACGAAGAGATAGTGATGCGCTCGCTGAAGGATGTAGGCATGGAATCGTTTGCCCAGCGCA
>WFLX010065319.1_pt1 | contig 11874 bp, 10 predicted proteins | sample 4967041 | NCBI WGS metagenome assembly WFLX01 (sample SAMN12857096, study PRJNA449069) | gut metagenome | isolation source: stool from male and female vole | host: Microtus ochrogaster | place: USA:Florida | collected 2017 | reverse complement strand
GCTATGACAAAACGACGCTGATTACTACAAAGTCAGAAAAGTAAAAACAGCTGTAAGTGACATATATTTAGTTCCTTACAGCTGTTTTGTGTCTTATATAGTGTCCAAAATGAGAAATTTAATTAATTTTAACAAACTTGCAAAACGAGATACATTAATTATAATATTAATTTCTGATAGCTTCAATATTAACTGATGATTTTGATTGAAGTGTGTCAAGATTGTATTACCTTTGTAACGTATGATACCATTCCTTAAATCCGTAGCAAAAGGATATGCTCGGCGATATGGCCGAGGCATCGCTACCGACGACATCCATCTGTCCGACATCTGTTTCGTTTTTCCCAATAAACGTGCGGGCACTTTCTTCCTGAAATATCTCAGCGAGGAGGTCAACGGCACTTTTCTTGCTCCCGAAGTCACCAATATCACCGATTTCGTGACTTTTCTGTCACAACGTCAGATAGCCACTCGTCTCGATATGCTAATGCAGCTATACAAGTGCTATCTGCAATTGATGGCGCCGGGGGTGTCGCAAACCGAATTGCCCGACAATCTCAGTTTCGATTCTTTCCGAATATGGGGTGATACCGTCTTGAAGGATTTCAGCGATGTCGACCTCCACAATGTGGACGCCGACGTGATATTCAAAAACCTGAAGGATTTTCGCTCCATAGCCACCGATTATCTCACCGATGAGCAGAAAGAGGTGGTGACTGAATACTTCGGAAAGAATCTATATGAGTCGACGGAGTCTTTTTGGCGCTCTTTCGACTCTTTCGACGATGAAGAGGAAGAAGAGGATGATGATAAGAAAAATCCTTCAACCAAAAAGCGCGAAGCCCGAAAGAAATTCATCTATCTATGGCAGATCCTAAGCCCGCTTTACGAGCTTTTTGATAAGGCTTTGGCCGAGCAGGGAATGGCCACCACCGGCAAGGCCTATCGCCTCGCCATGCAGCGCTTGGAGTCAGGCATCGAAAATACCCTGCCCTGGAAAAAGATTGTCATGATAGGATTTAATGCTTTGTCGGGCGCGGAACGAGGTATTTTCAAGGCACTCTCCCTACTGACTTCTACTGACAAGCATCATTCCTACCCGCTCACTGATTTCGTATGGGATGCTACCGGACCTGTCCTTGCCGACAAAGACAACCCCGCCGGACGGTTTGTCGCTATCAATAAGAAGAAATATCCCCACCCGGAATGGCTGGATGAATACCTCCTGGAGTCTAACATTGCAGGTCTCCCAGCGCATTTGGAGATTATCTCCTCTCCCTCCAATGCCCTTCAGGCTAAAATCGCCGGCGAAGAACTCACCGACATGCTTCATAAGTTAGGGGAGGAGGCCTTCAACGATGTCAAGGTGGCTGTAGTCTTGCCCGACGAGTCGCTGCTCATGCCGATGCTTTATGGCATTCCTACGGAATTGGGTACGGCCAACCTTACGATGGGATATCCTCTCAAAGAGACTTCCGTGGCTACCTTTATGGCGCTGTTACGCGGACTGCAGTCTACCCAACGTGTAGGCAATGCCGGAGTGGGATATGGCATTAACGAACTCAACCGCTTTTTCGCTCACCCTCTCGCTCACGCCATCATCGGTACAGGAGAGATAGCAAAGTTCAGAGCGGAGATGATTCGAAAACGCCGTCTTGTGGTCAACGCCCAAGATCTATCTCTCTTGCCGGAAAGGGGGCAACGACTTTTACGGCAGATTTCTACAAAAAGCACCCCCGAGAAGGCGGCCCAATATCTAAACGATGCTCTGGAACTCGTGGCCGAGGCTATGGAAAGTCAGAAAGGCTCACTCGTGCGCAACAATCTGGAATATGTCCATGCCCGCACATGGCAGAAGGCGCTGCGTCATCTCATGGACGTTATCCATAGGTATGAGATCAACATGAAGCCTGTCACCCTTATTTATGAGGCTGAACGACTCCTGTCGGCTGAGACTGTGCCCTTTGAGGGCGAACNCCTTGNAGGTCTGCAGATAATGGGACTCCTNGANACCCGTCTTCTTGACTTCGACCATGTGATCNTTCTCTCTATGNACGACCGCATCATGCCTCGCCGCGCGCGCCAACGTACGTTTATTCCCGATACGCTCCGGAAGGCTTACGGGCTCCCGCCATCCAATTATCAGGAGAATATCTTCAGCTATTATTTCTATCGTCTTATCAGCCGCGCCAAGAGCGTGCGAATGCTTTACGACTCGCGCATCGGTCTGAGCGGAGGCGGACCCTCACGCTATCTGCATCAGCTTGACATCCTTTACGCCAAGCAGAATATCATACATAGCGAAAGGAAAATGGCCGTTACCCGCGCGGTCACCCAATACGAGTCGGGGCTGAGCAACAGCACTACGCTGAGCATTCTCGACAGATATAAAGTGGGAGCGGAAAAGTCCAGAAGATGGTCGGCCACCACACTTAAGAAATATTGTATCTGTCCGCTCAAATTCTATCTGGAGGTGATCTGCGGCATCAAAACGGATGTAAAGAAGAGCGAGATACTCGACGCTATTGATCACGGTGACATATTTCACCACCTCATGGAGAAAATCTATCTCCCGGAGGGATATACCAAGCAAAAGGATCTTTACGACATCCCTGTAACCGTCACCCGAGAAAAGATAGAGGGCTATCTTTCCTCTCCGGAATTGCTCTCCAGGATGGTGCTCGAGCAAATCAATAAAGACTTCTATAAGCTCAACGATGACGAACTCGACACACCTCTGCCACCATCTACAGCCATAATCGCAAACGCTATACAGCTGCAACTTGAGTCTACCTTGCGTCATGATTTGACTCTTACTCCCTTCGATATCTTAGGATGCGAATCGGGCGCCGACCTTACATATAAGGTGAATGATGACCTCAACCTTAACGTGAGATTTTTCATCGACCGTCTCGACCGTGTGCCGGTAGGGACTGACGAAAAGGGCAACAATCTCTACGGAGTGCGCATCGTCGATTACAAGACGGGTGCTGTTTACACGCAAAAAAAATCTTTCGATGAATTTTTTGAAAAGATGTCTTCCTCCGACCCCTCTTTCCAATTGATGTTCTACGCAGAGATGCTCTCCNGNTGGGACNAATGGNGTGANAANTATGGCAGTCAGAGCCCGTCNCTGGTGGTATATGAGATTNCCGCCAGAAAACTCAATCATCTGAATGAGGTTCGAGTGCCTATGCTCGCTGACAAAGAGGTATCTGATTATGCTGACGTCAAGGAGGAATTTAATCAGCACCTTAAAGCCATCTTGGAGGAAATATATCGTAAGGATAAGGTATTTGAAGCAGTGCCCGAAGATCACAACTGCAGTTTCTGCGATTTCCGCACCATCTGTCACAGATAGCATGCATCGGCAAAAAATCCCTCGGTAAAACTTTAAAGGCTCAATAGTGGTTATAAGGATATGAAAAGAGAGACAATAGTAATTATAGGAGGTGGTTTTGCCGGAATGAATCTTGCAAAACGTCTTGACAAGTCAAAGTTTGACGTAAAACTCGTAGACCGCAACAATTTTCATTCTTTTCCACCTCTATTCTATCAGATAGCTTCCTCCGGCCTGGATGCAAGCAATATAAGTTTCCCATTTCGCCGCGAATTTAAGAACAAGCGAAATGTGACTTACCATATGGGTCACGTCAAGAATATCGACGCAGCTAATAAGACCGTCACTACCTCCTACGAAACTATCAGTTACNACCGACTGGTAATAGCGGCCGGCACTACCAATAATTTCTTCGGTATGGCCGGTCTGTCGGAAAATGTATTCTGCATAAAGACCGTAGCGGAGGCAGCCCATACCCGCGATGAGATTCTCGACCGTCTGGAGCGCGGTGCGTTGCAACCGGATATCAACCGTCGCCGCCAGCTGCTCAGCTTCCTCGTGGTGGGTGGAGGTCCGTCAGGTGTGGAAATCGCCGGCGCGCTCGGTGAAATGAAAAGGGATGTACTGCCACGTGAATATCCCGAACTCAACCCGGATGATGTCTCCATTACGCTTGTGGAGGGTAATGATCGCTTGCTTGCCGCCATGAGCGAGAAGTCTTCGGAGAAGGCTCTCGAATATCTGCATAATCTTATGGTAGATGTGCGGCTCAACACTACCATGAAGGGCTATACGGACAAAATCGTGACTTACGCGGATGGCAGCACGGAATATTGCGAGACGCTGATATGGACTGCAGGCGTCTGCGGCGAACCCATGCCGGGCCTGCCGCAAGAGACTGTCGGACGTGGCGGCCGACTCCTCGTGGATGAATACAATAGACTAAAGGGTTACGAGGATAGCATCTGCGCCCTTGGCGACATCGCTCTGATGCAGACGGAAGAATATCCTAACGGGCATCCGCAAGTGGCCCAACCCGCCATTCAGCAAGCCATCAATCTGGCAAAAAATCTTAATGACGGTAATTTCAATTCCAAATTCGTATACCATGATAAAGGCTCTATGGCCACGGTGGGTAAGAATAAAGCCGTTGTAGACCTTAAGAAGATTTCTTTCGGTGGGGGACTGGCCTGGTGGGCATGGATGTTCATACATCTTATATCTCTGATAGGTATGCGCAATAAGCTTAATGTGATGCTCAACTGGATATGGAATTACTGCACTTACTCCACTTCGCTGCGACTCCTGTTGCGCCCCACAAAGTATCCGATGCGACGCCATTGGGGCGATTAGAAAGTAGCGATTAGAAAGTATATGTGCAGGCTNCTCGCCTTTTAGTCATATAAATTTATAGGATAAGAAAAGCATGAATAGAAATAAAAATACATATCTTGTCGGAGTGGGAATAGCGCTCTCTTTGACGGCTCTCCTCACGGGGTGTTCCACGTTTGATAATCTCTNCGGCGGAAATAAAAGCAAGGTCNAGAAGGAGACCGTCCTTCCCTCCGACCGCGAACAGATACAACTACAGGCTAAAAGTCAGGAGTATACCTCTGAAGACCTCTCTCACGGCATCGTAAAGGGTGACTGGGCTATCGAGGAGGTCAACGGCCGGAAGACAGTCGGCGTCAAGCCTCCCTTCCTCCAGTTTGTGCCCTCCGAAAAGCGGGTATACGGTAATAACGGTTGTAATGTGCTCAATGCGGAGTATCAGTATAATCCGGAAGACTCTACGCTATCTTTCAGCAAAATAGCCACTACAATGATGATGTGCAATGAGCCGGGTCTTACGGATATAGATATCAATGCTGCGCTGGCTAACGTGAAGCGCTATACGTGGGATCATAACGGCAGCGAATACTATCTCTATCTCACCGATGCCTACATGAATCCTCTCTTGGTACTCATGCATCAGAATTTTGATTTTCTCAACGGTTCGTGGAGCGTGCTCACCATAGGCGATGAGGCTGTCAATAATCCGGATGTCAGACTGGTAATTGACGTGGATGAGGGCAAGATACACGGCAATACGGGGTGTAATATCTTCAATGGCTCTTTTGAGATCGACCGTGAGACNGNCAATAAAATCTNTNNCNANGATCTTATCACTACGCGCATGGCTTGCCCTAANCCGGAGTATGAGACGCGCTTTCTCGTAGCCCTCGAGGATGCTGACCATGCCAAACCTATCTCTGGCAATCGCGTCCTGCTACTTAACAGCGCCAATGAGGTGGTGCTTACACTCGACCGTCTCACTTTAGACCAATAATGTAAGATGAAAGAAGAAGTAAGAGTAGATAAATATCTCTGGGCTATGCGCGTATTCAAGACCCGCACCATTGCCACTGAAGCGGTCAAGAAGGGGAGGGTTAGCATTGGAGATACTGTCGTCAAGCCCTCACGCGGTGTGAAGGTGGGCGATGTCATCGATGTTCGCAAACCGCCTGTCACCTATAGTTTTCGCGTCAAGGCGCTTACGGAAAACAGACTCGGCGCTAAGTTGGTGCCTGACTATGTGGAGAATATCACTCCCCAAAGTCAGTATGATATTCTGGAGATGGCCAAAATTGCCGGTTTTGTGGATAGACGCAAAGGTCTGGGACGTCCTACAAAGCGGGATGGCCGTATGATCAACCGCTTCAAGGAAGAAGCAGCCGACGAGTTTTTCCTCGACTGGGAAGACGACGATGAAGAATAGGGTAGAGGTGTAGGATGTAGGGTATCAAACGTAGGGTATTCTACACGACATCAGCACGATATCTGAGGAAAAATTTGGTTAATTCGAATTAATTGTGTAACTTTGTGGCGGTGAAAGGCGACTTTCACCTCCCGTGTGATGGGAATGATGCGCTGCGCGTTGCGGCGCATTGGTTTGAGTAACACAATTTTATAAAATGAAGACATTTGAATTGAAAGCTGAGCCNCGTGAAGTGGTAGGCAAGNAATCGGTGANGNCNCTCCGCAANGAGGNTAANATTCCCGCAGTGATCAACGGTGGTANGCNCGTGGNGCTTCCCTTTACCGGCNCTCTTAAGCCCGGTGAGAAGGTAGTGGCTCTTGACGAAAAGCGCGGTCTGATCACNACTGACGTTGTGGTANNCGCTGAAGACGTACGTAAGCTTATCTATTCTCCCGACATCTTCGAGATCAATCTCGAAGTTAACGGCGAGATGAAGAAGGCTGTCCTCAAAGACCTTCAGTTCCAGCCCGTAAAGGATACCGTCATGCACATCGATTTCCTCGAGGTTTATCCCGAAAAACCGATTATCATGGAGGTTCCCGTGCAGATCGAAGGTCACGCAGAGGGTGTGAAAGCCGGTGGTAAGCTCACTCTCTCTATGCGTAAGCTCAAAGTGAAAGCTACTTACAGCGAAATCCCCGAGCGTCTCGTAATCAACGTTGACAACCTCGGCCTTGGCAAATCAATGGCAGTTGGCGACCTCCACTTCGACGGTCTCGAACTGATGAACGCCAAGAATGCGGTAGTTTGTGCCGTGCAGCTCACTCGTGCAGCTCGTGGCGCCGCAGCAAAGGCTGCTCAGTAATCTTCGCAATGATAATTCAGAAACTAAAAAAATTCGCGTCGGCCCTTATGTCCGGCGCGATTTTTCGTTCTGACGCCGTCAGCAACGAAAACACAGAGAAGATAGATATGAAAAAATTTCTTATAGTCGGACTTGGCAATATCGGACCGGAGTATGTCGGCACTCGACACAATGCAGGCTTTATGGTGGTCGACTCCCTCGCTGAAAGTGCGGACGCGCAGTGGCGCTCGTGCCGTTACGGAGATATGGCTACCGTGAAGGTGAAAAACTGTGAACTCATGCTGCTCAAGCCCTCCACGNTTATGAACCTCAGTGGTGTGGCCGTACGCTATTGGATGNATAAGGAGNAACTGCCGCTGGANAATCTNTTGGTGGTNGTGGATGACTTGGCATTGCCCTTCGGCACGATTCGTTTGCGTCACGGTGGTAGCGATGCGGGTCATAACGGACTGAAAAACATCGCCTCCGAACTTGGCACGCAGGCATACAACCGCCTGCGCTTCGGCATAGGCAACGAGTTTGCCCGAGGCGGTCAGATAGACTTCGTCTTAGGCAAATTTCCCGCCGAGGAAATGGAAAAATTGCCCGAGCGCCTGAAGACAGCCTGTGAGGCAATTAAAGCCTACGCCCTAAGCGGCATAGCCTTCGCCATGACCCACTACAACAACAAATAACTGAAGCATCCCACGCCGCGAACGTACGGACATGCCTTCGGCATGTTTCTAATCCCGAAAAGCGGCCCTTCCGCGAACGTACGGACATGCCTTCGGCATGTTTCCAGTTATCGCACAAAGATTTAACCCGGATAACATGCCCCAGCGGGGGTGCATTTTGTAAAAAAATTAAAAAAATATTAAAAATATTTTGTAATTGTAAATTTAAACATTAAATTTGTCAAGAATTTTAGGCAAGGCTTAAATATACCCAAAATTGAAGATAGGAAATAACGACTAACGTTACAATAAATTCTTATTTAATAACTTAAAATCTTAACTAAAAATGAAGAAAAACTTACTTCTTCTCGCAGCAGGCCTGATGCTGAGCGCATCTGTCGCAAACGCTGCTACCGTGTATTTTGACAATACCGGCAACTGGACTAAGGTGAACGCCTACACATGGACAGGTGGTTCCAACAACGGCTGGCCCGGCGTACAGGTTACTGAAACTGTAACTGAAGGTGCCAAGACTTATTACAAATATGAGACTACTGACGACATGATCATTTTTAACAATGGTGCAGGTCAACAGACCGGAGATTCAAAGGTAGCTGACAACATGATCTATGATGCGTCAGGTGCAACCGGCAATTTGTTTGGCGGTGGTTCTGTTGTTATTGTTAAAGAGACATTCTTCGCTGGTAAAATTACAAACTGGGGTTCAAGCGATCCAAATTACAAATTTACTGACGAAGGCAACGGTATCTTCACTTTTGAGCTTGCTGAGCTTACTAATGAAGGAGAAAACGCACAATTCAAAATCGTCTATGATAATAAATGGTATTCTACCTCATCACCAANTGAATCTGGCGTAGAATACACTNTATCTGAAGGCGGAGATAATGCTAANCTCGCTGCTGCAGGTACCGACCTCAAANTCACTTTCAATGCNANCACAAAANTTTTGAAAGNNGNCTACACCTCAAATGGTGGAGGCGGCGGTGACGATCCCATTCCTCCGACACCCGGTGAGAAGAATGTGTATCTCGCAGGCGAATTCAACGGCTACAATTCTACCGATGCTGATTACAAGTTCACTGGCAATGACGGCGTTTACACTCTTCACCTCGACTCATTTGACAGCAACTTCAAAGTGGTTTGCAACGGCACATGGCTTGGCTATGTAGAAAGCGCTATTGAGTCTGGTGTTGAATATACTCTCGTTGACACCGGTATGGAGAACTGCAAACTGACTGCTCCCGCAACTGACGTTACATTCGTATTCACAGCCGCAACTAATACCCTTAAGGTTACTTATACTGCAGGTGATACCCCCATTCCCCCGACTCCCACTGTTCCCGCTGCTCTCTATCTCGTAGGTGGCACAATCGATGGCAACGAATGGGATCCCGCAGCTGCTGTTGAGATGACAAAAGAAGGCAACGTATTCTCTTGCACTGCTAAAGTAAACGGTGCTATGGAAAGCGCTGACGTTTATTTCTCATTCCTCACTGCAAAGGGTTCATGGGAAGAGGTAAATGCTTACACTCGCTATGGTGCAACTACTAAAGATGCTCCCATCGCTTTCGGCGAAGCAGCTGCTATTAAGGCTGACAACAGCGGAGACACTCCCGCTTACAAGCTCACTCTCGAATCTGGTGAAGACGGTATCTCTGTTAAGTTCGTTGTTGACTTCGACACTATGACTGTCACTCTTACTAAGGATAACAACACTTCTGTTGTTGACGCATTCACTGTAGAAGAGGCTCCCGTATACTTCAACCTCCAGGGTGTTAAGGTGGCTCAGCCCGCTAACGGCATCTACGTGAAGGTTGCAAACGGCAAAGCAACTAAGGTCGTTATCAACAAATAAGAATAGATAACAAACCCATATAAAACGAGGACGACTCCCGCAAGAGTCGTCCTCATTTTTTGTATATTAACCGGAATACTCTCTCCGGCTTATTCGCTACCTACTCAGCCCTTCAGGAAAGGATTATGACGCGCCTCATGGCCGATTGTGGTCGCCGGTCCATGGCCGGGATACACCACAGTATCTGACGGCAGAGACATAAGTTTACCTTTTATCCCGTCAATAAGTTGCTCGTAAGAACCACCGGGCAGGTCCGTGCGTCCTATCGAACCGGCAAAGAGTATATCGCCGCCTATCAGATAGCCGTCCTGAGCGTCATACAGAGCCACCGAACCTGGAGAATGACCGGGAACGTGTATCACCTTCAGTTCGCCGTTACCGATATGGATAATATCGCCATCAGCAAGCGGTCGGGCGCCGCTGACGTTATCCACCTTCTCACGGATGCCAAACATCATGGCCTGATTCTCGATTCTTTCGCCTAACGGTGCATCCGCAGGATNTGCATATACCTCCGCACCATANTTACNCTTAAGATACNAAATACCCGCCGCATGGTCGATATGCAGATGCGTGTTGATGATATGCGNAANATGTAGCCCGTTTGACTCGATNAANTGAGATATGGCCTGTTCCTCCTCCGGCGTTATCATACCCGGATCTATCACGGCACAATCCTTAGTCTCCGGATCACTCACCACATAAGTGTTAATCCCAAAAAGAGACAACTGAAAAATACTAATATTCATAATCTTATAATTTTATTCATAACGAAGCGAAATATCCGAGCAACGCATTCGGGAATCTCATCCGAGCAACGTACGGACATGCCTTCGGCATGTTTCCAATCCCGCGTCCATTCCGAGCAACGCCTTCGGCATGTTTCATTATAACATCGCGAAGCGATGACATGCTAATAAATGCTTGTANANACAATCTTCTTAGTCTCAAAAAAATCCTCCCCAAACATCGGCGCGATATCCGTCACCTCAGTAAATTTCCGTATAGACGCCAGTTCGCCGCTAAGATCCCCTCCCTTAAGCGTTATAAGCCCGTTAGGGAGAGCATTGCGCTGCGGTGACTGTGCTATATTCTTACGCACTAATTTCAGCAAATCCGGCTGTGGCATCACGGCGCGACTCACCACAAAATCAAACTTCTCGTGACATTCACCGATATCACCGTGCATGAAGCGGACATTCTTCAGCCCGATTTTTTCAGCCACGTCGGCCGCCACCTTCAGCTTCTTCCCGATACGGTCTATCAGCAGAAATTCAACGTCCGGAAAGAGCACCGCAAGCGGAATACCCGGAAAACCACCGCCTGTACCGATATCCAGCACCTTAGTGCCCGGCGTAAAGCGCAGAAAGCGTGCTATAGCCAATGAATGCAGTATGTGCTGTATCTCCAGGTTGGCGATATCCTTACGCGAAATGACGTTGATTTTTTCATTCCATTCCGGATAGAGACTGAGCATCTTCTCAAACTGCTCAATCTGCATAGGGGAGAGGTCAGGAAAATATTTAGTTATATACTCCATAAATTTCTATCAAATTAAACCACTATACAAATTTAAACAAAAAATCCCGGAAAAAGTATCATTACCCGTCAGCAACCTAACCGAGCAACGTACGCCTCTATTTTTTTCCTACAAAAACACCTCTAATTAAGATTTTTTAGTTACCTTTGCTATATCATAAGACACCCCATTGTAAAATCAATATCACAAAAATAAAATGGATTTCAAAGGTAAAGTAATACAGAAATTTGACCTTGAGGGGGGCACATCAGCCCGCACCGGCAACCCCTGGTCAAAGCAAAGTTGGCTTCTTGAGACAGACGGTCAATACCCCCGCAAAGTAAAAGTTGACGCTATGGGTCGCGCACTCGAAAACGTACACATGGAGGTGGGTCGCTGGTACACCGTATCTGTTGATGCCGAGAGCCGCGAATATAACGGTCGTTGGTACACCGATCTGCGAGTATACCGAGCCCAGGAAGAACCGGACGCCGGACAGGCATTCGGCGGCACTGCTCCCGCCCAGCCGGCAGCCTCTCAACCCGCCGCTCCCGCCAATCCCTTCGGCGGTGCACCGGCAGGTTTCCCGCCCGCTCCTGAAGCCCCCGCATTCGAAGACTCCTCCGACGATCTCCCGTTCTAACAATCCAAAGAAAACAAAATAAAGAATACCGACACCCAAAAGTGCCGGTATTTTTTATCCCCCCGCGAACGTACGGACATGCCTCCGGCTACAGTACATGACATTTTTTAATTTATTGTACCATAGGTATCTAGGGACTATTAGTTTAAATTGTGTTAAATTNANCTTGTTATAAGTCTTTAAATCACAGAGACAAAAGAAATGTGGAGATATAGTTTGTTAGTAATTGAACACAAAG
>WFLX010014057.1_pt1 | contig 11875 bp, 7 predicted proteins | sample 4967041 | NCBI WGS metagenome assembly WFLX01 (sample SAMN12857096, study PRJNA449069) | gut metagenome | isolation source: stool from male and female vole | host: Microtus ochrogaster | place: USA:Florida | collected 2017 | reverse complement strand
CTCCTGGAAGCGTCCTTTTAAGAAATGGGCCTTGGGGCGGTATGCTGCCATAGTGACTCCGTTAGAGTCGCAGATTGATATAGTCAAAGNGTGGCTCGGCCCCGAGCGGAGCGCCCGTACGCGCGTGGTCGCCATTCCGCATGGAGTCAAGATGGAGCGTCTGCGCAATGCCCGGCGCGCNCCNGGCTTCGGCACGGANCAGCGTGTTATAACCATGATTTCCAAATTTGATGACACCAAGGACCAGCGNACCCTCATACGNGCCATACCGCTNCTTACCGATCCCAACGTGTCGGTGGTCTTCATCGGCGACGGCCCTGCGCTCAAGGCCCATCGAGAATATGCGCGGGCATTAGGAGTGGCTGACCGGGTGCAGTTTCTCGGCACACGTGATGACATCCCCTCCCTCATAGCCGGCACCTCAATAGGCGTGCAGTCGTCACACCGGGAGGTGTTCGCCCTGTCAGCGCTCGAATTGATGGCTGCGGGCAAGCCTGTCATCGGCTCCGACATCACTGCCAACCGCGACNTGATNGCAGACGCAGGCCTTNTCTTTCCGGAGGGCGATGAAACGAAGCTGGCCGCCCACATCAACCGTCTGCTTGACGAGCAGGTCTTTTACCGCGAAGTGTCCGAGAAATGCCTTGTGCGGTCGGACGATTTCTCTGTGGAGCTNGCGGCAGANCGATATTTCGATTTGTATAGTGANTTGATCAACAGTGTNAGATGATGGGCTCCCCACGCCACGAGGATTGTAACGGNGAANACTACTCCCGCCGTGGCCCATTCTCCGAGCTTGTCTATGCCGAAATAAACGCATAGCTGTATCACAGGGAAGTGAAACAGATACATCTCGTATGCGATATTCTCCTTATGATGCAGCCAAGGAATGCGTCCCGGAATCAGCGAGAGTGATATGACCATCATCGCCGTGCCGGCAGGATGCAGGATGAGCTGAAGCCAGGGGCCGTCGATGCCTGAGATAAGAAACAGCGCCGCTCCGGTCAGGAAAGTGCCTGCGAGGCATTGCTTGACGAAATTCCTTATGAAATACAGGGCCATGCCGAAGAAGAAAAAGTAGGCTTGGCCGAAAACTTGCCGTGACAGGATTTCAAAAATCTCCCTGCCTGTCGCCGAAAGCATCATGCTCATCGCTATCTGGTAGCATATGCTCAGCGCGGCCACGGCCAAGGCTGCCCATGCAAGGCCCGGGCGGCGCAAACGGCACGTAATCCATGCGAAGAGCGGCACCGACACATACAGGCCCCAGTCCACCTTCATCGTCCATAGCGAGGGATTCACGGCTGCCGTGCGGAATTCCGGCCCGGTGAACACTCCCGGAAGGTCGGGATGCAGCCAGTTCATGAACGACAGATTGGCTGCCAGATAGTCCCAGAACCCGCGGGATGAATAGTAATCATAGGAGGATAGGGACGATACCGCCACAAGGCCTGCGGCGCACCCTAACACCACCAGCATATACGGGGGAAGGATGCGCGAGGCGCGTCCTCTCATGTATGGTGCCCACCCGCTGTGTCGCTTGTAGTGGGGATACATCAGAAACCCGCTTATCGTGAAAAATCCTCCGATCGCCTCATAGGCGACCGGAAACTCCGCCAGATGACCTGTCAGGAAGTTCACATGCGTCATTATCACCAGGGCTGTCAGCACATAGCGCATCAAGTCCATGTTGGGATAATAGGCTGCCTCCGGGTTTCTTCTTTCCGGGGCGTTTGTCATTTATAGTTTTGTTGAGATTGTATTTCCTGTCAAGGAATGCCCAGTTGAGAAACATCATGCAGAACAGCGGCAGCTGCCCCTCCACAACGGGCTCCACAGCCATCTGGAGCATCATAGTGACGAGCACTATGAACACGTATCCCGAGAGCAGTCCGGACAGTCCGGGAGTCTTAAGAAAGCGCACCAGCGACTTGATCCACCAGATGGTCAGCAGCAGCATAGCCCCCATGGGAATCCATCCTCCTCGCAGTCCTATGTCAAGCCATACGTCATGGGCGAAGGTCCTCATGAAGCCCACCCATATNCCCTCNGCTCCNATGGGATTNGNCATNATGGTCTGAATNGCCTTCATCCATCTTATGGTGCGTCCTCCNGCNGAATTGGCCGTATANCCGGANACCTGCTCGCGTGAGCTGAAGCCTTCGATNAGGTCGCCCCANTCGCTCTGCATTATCGCATAGTAGCCNANAGCCATTACGGCAGCTGNTATCAGCACCAGATAGATGAACCGTTTCATACCTCCTCCTCCCCGGAAAATCGCGCATACGCATGACACGGCCGCCAGCACCAGNGCCGTGCGGTTGAGCAGGTGCACGGCTGCGAAGAGGGCAAACAGCGCNACCACTGCCGCAGCCCATTTGAATCTGCTCTCGAATCGGTTTTGCGGCTTGAAAAAGACTACGCCTATTCCTCCTATGGCCATGGCCATCATCATGTTCTGATGCGTGGCCAGCACAATTTTCTTGTCAAGATCGAAGCTGCGCGACAAATTGACGATATTGCCCGTCTCGACAAAGTCCCATATATTGGCCACTATGGGCCATATGGCGTATGCCAGGACACAAAGCAGGAGTATGAGGACGATTGAATAGCGGCTCCGGCACCTGTCACACAGGCGGAAGCCGATATAATAGAGCGTCAGAGGGTAGGTTATGAGGACCAGGGCATTGCCGAAGGTCATTGGCAGATACTTGTGATAGTGGGTGCCGATGACGTATGACACGCACAGCACCAGGGTTGTGATCGACACCTTGGAGACTCTGAAGAGCCTCGAGAAGATTACGAAGGGAATGAGAAGCAGCCAGACGTACATCGTGTAGCTCCCTAAGGAATCATGTATGAATCCGAGGAGGAGCAGGACGAGACACAGGCAGTTGCGCAGCAGGTCTTTCCGGATACCGCGCCATACCCGCTGCCCGCGCTCTCCGCGACGGGGTGCCGGATGCGCCGATGCGCCATCGGCCGGAGAGGTCTCGATCTCCGGCCGATGGGTGGTTGCATATATGTCCGTTGCTGTTCGGCTCATATCCCGGGGTCAGGATTATTTCAGGACAGTGATTTTCTCAAGACGCGCGCCGGTTTGGTCAGTGATCCAGTAGATGCCCTCNGNCAGGCCGGATGANGCGGGATGCCANTGCACGCGGCCGTTGGAGGAGGCGCCAAGGCGGTCGATTTCATTGCCTTGCTCGTCACATATCGAGAGGGTGGCTGCTGCCGGGACTCCGGTGATGTCGACATGGCCCTTGAAGCCGGGCAGGATGCGCGAGGGGAAGGCGTGCACTGTCTCGGCCGCGGCTGAATCCATGGTTTCAGCTGGAGTGAACTGCATCAGGCCTCCGCCGGTGGAGATGAACATCGAGTTGGTGGCATAGTCCCATCCCGAGCCGAAAATGTTGTCGGAGGGGAGATCTGAATTATCGGTGGTGAAGTGTGCCACGAGATGCTGCGCATCCGGGGAGAGNACGAAAATGCCATTGTTTTCCGTAGCAATCCATTTGCGTCCCTGCCCGTCGAAGGATACCTGGCGCACCTCCATGTTGTAGAAGGATGTCACACCCTCCTTGCTGGCGAGCGCGTCTCCGCTCAGGTCAAGCTGATGGATGTAGTCGCTGCCCGAAATGACTTCGGAAGGATGGAACCACAGCAGGCCGTGCGCGCAGGGTATCCAGACGCGGCCATCTGTGGGATCTTCCACCGGGGTGAAATTGTATGTGATGTCAATCTGGCCTCCGGCTTCGTCTTTGGCCACCTTCATTGTGATGAGCTCGTCATCCGAAGTGTCGTCAAGCGTCCCCTTATGGTCAAAAATCTGGATCCAGTTTTTAGCCTTGTCCTGGTTGTTGGGCATGTACACGAGCTTGGTCTCATTTCCCGGGGAGGTAAGGGGGATGAGGTGGCAGAGGTGCATGCTCGAGGAATTATCCAGCACGATCCTCTTCATGGGATGGGCGGCATAATCGGCAGCAGACTTCACAGCCGCGCGGTCCTCGGGGAGCCAGTAGTAGAGATAGGCGTGAGTGTCATAGTTGGCTGCCCCGGCCGCATAGTCGAAATAGGAGGTCCACATCACCCCGTTGTTATCGAAAGCAGGCTTGCTGCAGTATGCATTCGACTTGTNGGAGNCAAAAGCGGGCACCACCTCCTCGAGCTTGGAAGTGATGAGCGTGGACTTGCCCGACCTTGTCAGAGTGAGCATATCGTTGGGANNACTNAGGTTNAGGCGTGTGATGCNNNCGCGGTANCTTCCGCAGTAAATCCAGTCAGGATTCACCGGGTCGGCAGCGATGCCGTCAGGCAGGTCAATGCGCCCTGCCTGGGAGGTGGATATGTATANTCCTCCCAGCTGGTCATTGACCGCTACGGCCCCCTTGCGCGTCCATTTGCCGTCCTTGAATGCGCTGAGCTGGTCGCCTAAGCAACCTGTCCATGCGTTCTCCTGGGATCGGGATATATTGCGTATCAGCATTCCGTGCTCGGGATGCGAGAAGAAGTCATCGGCATAGAATACTGCCGGAGCATTAGGAAGCACAACTTCGGGATCCTTTGACCATTTGTCCTCAAGTGTCCCTGAAGCAGTCCCGAGATAATCGCGGTAATAGAACCCGTGCATCGGATAATAGAGCCAGAACCGGGAGTGGTCATACGAGCATGTGCGCCGCTGCCAGTCGTAGTCAGGGGTGCGCACTATGGTGCCTGAACCGGGATTTGTCTGCGGGATGAACTGCAGCTGTGAGGCAGGAGCCTTTGTCCATGCTCCGGTAGCATGATTGTAAACGCCGTTTTTAAAATCGTACTTATAGGTAATGTTATAGCCCGATACTGAGATTCCTGCCTCAGAGATATGCAGCGCCTGGTCAACGGGGTGATTGGGAAACTGCGCAATATCGCCTGAGGAAATCGTGAGGGAGTGGTGGTGATGAGGTTTCCATTGGCCATCATTGAGCCTCGCTATGGTGAATGTATAGTAAGCGAGCTCGCCCGTAGAGGTCGTGATGCCTGTCTTATTGCTCGGTATTCGGTTCTTCATGAGCACGAAGAATACGTCATCGCTCACAGGCATCAGACGCCATGGCATGGGAAACTGGTTTTCAGTATATTTGTCCCAAGGCTCATAGCCGCTGCCCCCTTTGATAGTGCTCGGAAGTGCCGAACCAATGATAGGCAATATCTTGAAAGAGTCAAAAGAGGAGGGAAGTCCTGCGGTGGCGTCGGCAGTATATATGGTCTCCTCATCGCATGCCATCCATTGGTCTCCGACGCGTATGATGGACTGCAGGTCGCGGTCTGCTGTCAGGATATCGGTCAAAATGCCCGTTGCCGGGTCAAGAGCGAAAGCATGGCGGCCTGCCGCGCCGTACACGAGGCCGCGCTCATCATCGAATGTCAGATGCGACACCTTGGCTGCGGGTCCTGTGGCCGTGCCGAAATCCGACATTCCGGCGCCTTTCACTACGCGTCCGTCCTCATAGATGATCTCCACCGATCCATCGGTGCCAACTGTTGTTATATAGCCCCCCTTGGGATTATAGTCGGCATACTGAATCCCCATGGCATTGGTAGGGGCCAGCTCGGAGATGTGCTTAACCTCGAATTTCCCGCCGGCGGAATCCATCTTCCCCTTGTCTATATACCAAAGGGTGCCGCACTGGTAGAAGTACGGATAATAATTTGTTTGGAACGGCGCCGCATTGGCCCAGATGAACACGAAGCGGGGGCCGTCCATTATCTTCTCCACATGGTTGACGTATGTACCAATATCGGAACAGGAGTCAAACGTAGGGTGCATTTTCCATGTGCCGGGCATGGCCTCTGCGGCGGCAGTGGCCGGCAGGCAGAGGGCGGAGGCGGCGAGCAGTGCTGCGGTTATATAAAGTTTTGGCATTTGTCTGTATGCAAGAAATTAAATGTTGGTTTTTAAACCCCCAAGCCATGATTTTTATGAGGCGGGGGCGCAGTTGATAAGGCCTGGGGCCGGATTCCGAGGGTCAGAGCATCGAGAGGTCGGCTACCTGCATGAGCGGGGCGAGCTTGTCGGCGAACTCCTGGCGCGACGGGGACTTGTCGGTAAACATCTGAAGCGTGTCAAGACGGTGCACATCGCTGCCGGTTACTTCGGCCATGCCGTTCTTGAGCAGCCATTCGGCGCGTTTGCGGGCAGTGTCGCCGTATTGGCCGGCCAATGAATTGAAATTGATCTGAAATTTCACTCCCTTGTCTCGGAGCTTGCGGTAGTCGTCATCACCCATGTAGCGGTATCTCTCGGGGTGGGCTAAGAGTGGGAAATAGCCTGCCTGGAAGATGCGCTCGATGATGTCGTCCATGCCCATGGGGGGATTGAAGTATGAGGTTTCCACAAGCAGATGGTCGGCGCGGTCGCCGATGGGAAGGAGGTCATTGCTTTCAAGACGTTCCTCAAAGAGGGAGTCAAGCATGTTTTCGGAGGCCAGCGACAGTTTGACGTGGCCGTCCCATTTCTCCTGCAGCTCGGCGAATCTCTCGCGCAGGTGTTGCGTNGTGTTNGGATAATCCTCCATGATATGGGGNGTGAGCCACACNTTCCTGATGCCGAGCGAGTCGTAGAACCTCAGTACCTCCAGAGATGACTCCATGTCGCGNATGCCGTCATCCACTCCCGGGAGGATGTGCGAATGCCAGTCGGTCATTCCGTTGAGCATGCCGGAGCGTGCCAGGGTGTCCACATGTTTTTTAAATGGCCACATATTTATTGTCGTGATTGCGTGTTCTGAATTAAAAAATATTGTCAGGAGTTGTCAGCATTGCTGTAATATCCTCCGTAGTAGCTGCGGTTTGAGCCGTGGTCAACCCCGTTGAGCACCATGCTCATGCGCGGATACTTGCGCGCGCGGTACAGGGCTGAGATCTCGGCGAGNTGNTTGCGGTCGAGCAGNCCGGCGCGGACGATGAATATCGTGCGGTCCACATACTGGCCGATAATCTGTGTGTCGACCACTATGTCTATGGGGGGGCAGTCTATGAGGATGTAGTCATAGNCGGCCTTGAGNCTCTCTATCAGAGCGCCTATGCGGCCGTTCTCAAGGAGCTCGGCGGGATTGGGGGGCCTGTGTCCTATGGGGAGGATGTCGAGGTCCTTGTAGCCGGGCACATTCTTGATTAGCGCGCGGCCGTCATCAGTTGACTCGTTAAGGTATGAGCTCAGNCCCTTGGAGGGTGAGTTGACATACATCGAGAGGGAGCCGTGGCGCAGGTCGCCGTCGATGATGAGCGTGCGCTTCCCCTTTATGGCGAAGCTGACNCCGAGATTGAAGGTGATGAATGACTTGCCGCTGCCGGGATTGCATGAGGTCANCATTATCACGGGGCAGGAGCTGTCCTTGCCGGTCATGAGCTGGATATTGCTNCTGATNAGGCGGAAAGCCTCGTTGACGGCATTTCGGTTGCCCTCCTCGACGATGATGAGCGGGCGGTCGATGGCNGCCTGCTTCTGCTTCTTGGTGCGGAAGAAACGGCGGAAAGTCTTCGTGCCGGGNGCCTGGGGAATCTCGCCNGTGAAGGGGACGGCCACGCGCTCGAGGTCCTTGCGGGTGCGCACCTTGTTGTCGCCCGCCGCTATGAGGTATATGGCCGTGGCGGGGAGGGCGAACCCGAGCAGGAACATGGCCATGAGCGTGAGCGACACCTTGGGCGAGATAGGCTTCAGCGAACCGAAGGGAGGCTGGAGGATGCGCGTATTATAGGCCGTGAAAGTCTGGGTGAGCTCATTCTCCTCGCGTTTCTGGAGCAGATAGAGATAGAGGGACTCCTTGACCTTTTGCTGGCGCTCCACGGAGAGGAGGTATTTCGCCTGGCCCGGGGCTGAGGCGAGCTGCTCCTCGGAGCTCCCCTGAGACTTCTGCATGTTCTTGAGCGTAGCGCTGAGGGTGGCCACCTGGGTGTTGACCGCCCTTACAATAGCCTCTCTCATTCCGCTGAGCTGTGTGTCATAGTCCATCACTATGGGGTTGGTAGCCGAGGAATTGGCCTCAAGAGTGTTGCGGGAGAGGAGCATCGTGTTGTACTGCGCNATCTGCGNCTCCAGAGTGGGGCTGCCAAATCCGGTGTTGACCGGGATTACGCTGAAGCGGTTCTGGCGGTCATTGAGATATTCCCGCACATATGTGGCCATAGCCAGCTGGTTGGTGACGGCCAGTATCTCATCGCTCTGCTTCGCGGCCTGGCTCATCGCCAGGGCGGCGGAAGCCTGGAGGTCGGTGAGCAGATGCTTGGTCTTGTAGTCCGATATGTCATCGTCCACCTCTCCCAGCTCGCGCTCGATCAGCTTCAGGCGCTCGTCGATAAAGGAGGATGTGGCAACAGCGATGCGGTTTTTGTCAGCCACCCAGTTTTCGTTATACACCGCCACGATAGTGTTGAGTATATCGTTGGCGCGCTGGATGGAGACATCGTCAATCGATAGGTCGAGCACCTCGGCATCCTTCTCGCGGCGTTCGCCCGTCAGGGCTGCCATATACTGCTCCACGGCATCCTGCAGTGTAGACCTCCACACCTTNANCTCNAGNGGCTCGTCAATCGTGCCCTTGAAATCNGGATTNGGAGCNANNGANANNGNCCCGANGGGAGTGCGGAGCTCNCCGGTCATGCCNGNNCCGAATTTCACNTCNGCCTCATGCTCNACCTNNCCGTCNGNNTCGTATGACACGAAATCATACAGGCGTCCCGAGCCGTCGGGATTGAGTTNTATATTGAAGGCTGCCGACCGGTTTTCGGGAAATCCGGGCATTGAGACGTGCACGGGAAGGTTAGTGCCGTAGAGCGTTTCCCGGTAGAAGGTCTTCTTGCGGGAATAGTTGGTGACAAGGTCCAGTCGCTTCACCACCTCGAACATTACGGCCGGCGTCGTGAGGGCTATGAGTTCATTGTTTACATTGCTGCTCGATGACATGAGCCCCATCGAGGAGAATACTCCCGCGATGTCGCCCATGCCTCCGCCGGAGCCCCCCTCCTGGTCGGTGATGAGCACAGCGCAGCTGCGGGTGTAGACGGGCTGCTGCCTCAGCACTGCGAGCAGGCCGAGAGTCACGAAGACTATGATGGAGAGGGCGAACCACTGCCATTTGGAGAAGCAGAGGCTCAGGAAGGCCTTGGCCGTCATCCCTTTCTCCTCTTCCCGGGCGGTGTAAGACGCTGAATTATCCATTCGGTTGCAGATGATGAAAAATCGGTTGCGATGATGATACGGGGATGGCGCCGGAAAGGGAATCCGGCGCCGTTGGGGAGAGCGGTTACTTGAAGATGAGCACTGCGATCGAGGTGAGCAGCGATGCTACAGATACCCAGAAGGAGGCCGAGAGGGCCGTGTTGCCGTTGACGGTGGTCTGGCGCTTGCGCACTCCGTTGGGNTCTACGTAGATGATGTCGTTCTGCTTGAGGTAGTAGCCCGGGCTCTGGAGCATTTTCTGGGCGTTGGTGAGGTCTACGCGGTAGGTCTGCATCTTGCCGTCTTCCTCGCGGATGACCAGCACGTTCTCGCGCTTGCCCTGGATGGTGAGGTCGCCTGCCAGTGAGATGGCCTCGAGCAGGGAGATGTTGTCGCGGTTGAGGTCATAGCGGCCGGGGTGGCCGACCTCGCCCATGATGCTGATGCCCACNTTGAGGAATTCCACCACCACTGTGGGGTCCTTGATGAGGTCGCGGCCCATGAGCTCGCCCTTGATGAAGGCTGCCACTTCGTTGCGGGTCATGCCCTCGATTTTGAGGGTGCCGAGCACGGGAAATTCAATCGTGCCCTCAGGAGATACAGTGTAGTTGGCGATGCCATCGGTGGAGTTGCCGGCGTATGTGCGCAGTGTGCTGCCTGTGCCGCTTACGGATGAGGCCTGCCCGACGCGGTTGGAGATGATGGGGAGGTTGAACATCGCTGCGAGCGAGGGGTCTTTGGAGGTGACCACGATTGAGAGCTTGTCCTCGGGCTGCACACGGATGGATGTGCGCTCGGTGACTTCGGTGATTACGGTATCGTCAAGATCCTGGAAATAGGCTACATTCTTGGGTGTGCTGCACCCTGTGAGCATCAGGGCTGCGAAAGCGGCTCCGAGGGCGATCTTGCATGAGCGGAAATTCTTCATATCGAGTGTTCTGAAATAGTTTGCAATGTCGGTCAGCGGCCGGCGGCTCCGACCGGACCCCTGCCGCATGTAGACAGAGGCGGCCTCAGGGGGCTGCCTTACCTCTTATATTAACTGACAAAGGCGCGTAATATTACGCGCCTTTGTCAGTTTTTTATCCAATTTTTTTCATGCCTGCGCACCTTCGCGCANCNGGTTGAAGTAGAAATCNAGCACATCGCGGGCCGCGGTAAAGGAGGATTGNTCATTGTTGAGCACGCGCAATTCCTTCTGCNCGAGCAGGGCCGCCACCTCCGGAGTCTGGTAGAAGGCATTGCGCAGCTGCTCGTTGATGGTCTCAAACATCCAGTACTTAGCCTGCTCGTTGCGCTTGCGCTCAAAATAGCCTGTCTTCTCCACATACTCGAAATAGCGGTCTATCATATCCCACACCTTGTCGATGTCATATTCGAAATATCCGCTGTAGGTCACCACCTCCGGTTTCCAGCGGCTCGGCGTGGGGGGGAAGAGGTGGAGGGCGTTGCGGAACTGGGCGGCCGCCAGGCGGGCGCGCTCCACATTGTCGCCATCGCACTTGTTGATGGCTATTCCGTCGGCCATCTCCATGATGCCGCGCTTGATGCCCTGGAGCTCGTCGCCCGTGCCGGCCAGCTGGATGAGCAGGAAGAAGTCCACCATGGAATGTACGGCTGTCTCGCTCTGGCCCACTCCTACGGTCTCCACGAAGATGCGGTCATACCCGGCCGCNTCGCAGAGCACGATTGTCTCGCGGGTCTTGCGGGCCACGCCTCCTAATGAGCCTGCTGAGGGNGAAGGNCGTATGAAAGCGTCGCGCTCGATGGAGAGTTTCTCCATGCGGGTCTTGTCGCCCAGGATTGAGCCTTTGGTCAGTTCGCTGCTGGGGTCGATAGCCAGCACGGCCAGCTTGTGGCCCTGCCGTATCACATGAAGTCCGAACACGTCGATTGATGTTGACTTTCCGGCTCCCGGCACGCCCGTGATGCCGATGCGGCGGGAATTTCCCGAATAGGGGAGGCATTTCTCAATGACCTCCTGCGCCAGGGCGTGGTGGTGTTCGGCAGTGCTCTCAACGAGTGTGACGGCGCGCCCTAAGATGCTGACATCCCCCTTGAGGATGCCCTCCACATAGTCTGCCGCAGAGAGCTCGCGGCGGCGTGCGCGCGCGGCGCGCCGGTAAGGGTTGACGCAGGGCTGGGAAGTCACTCCGGAGTTGACCTGGAGGCCTTTATATTGGGAGTCGTTTTCGGGGTGGGTCAGGGGATTGGAGCTATTCGAGGAGCTCGAGGAGCTCGAGATGCTCGAGAAGCTCGAGTTATTCGAGTTGTTCGAGTTGNTCGAGCTATTCGATGTCTGGTTATTCATGATATTGCGATTAGATGATTTTTTCATGTCGGGTCGGNGCGGCGGATGTCGCCGCGCAGGGCGATTTTATGCGGCAGCGCCGGATGGTCAAGCGGTGCGCCTGAGCCGTCGCGGGCTGTGACGGTCACTGCTGAGGCTGCTTCCCCCTCGGTTGCCCCTGAGGGTATGAGCCATTGGATTACCAGAGTGCCGGAGTCGCCCGGCAGCAGCGTGTCGGGCGTGACAGTCACCTTGACAGCAGTGTCATCCGACCGGCCGGAGGGGATAATCGGAGCAGTGCCACAGTTGTAGAGGTACACGAAGAGGTGGCGCGCCACGCCGGGATGGAGCGTGCCTGCATCAAGCATGTCTGTGGCCAGGCGCAGCTC
>WFLX010000060.1_pt1 | contig 11879 bp, 13 predicted proteins | sample 4967041 | NCBI WGS metagenome assembly WFLX01 (sample SAMN12857096, study PRJNA449069) | gut metagenome | isolation source: stool from male and female vole | host: Microtus ochrogaster | place: USA:Florida | collected 2017 | reverse complement strand
GGGGCGTTGGCGCTTTGTTAGATTTTCATTATATTTGCACTCGGTATATTTGCTCTCTGGTTTTTATTATTCATTCTGTCTTTTTCTTTCTAATCAATGCATAATTTTCCTTTCCCCTCTGATGATAATCGGCCTTCCGTAGATAACCGCCCTTCCGTCGGGTCGCGCCTGGAGCTGCTATGGGTTTGGCTGCTGCGGCTGGGGGCGTTATTTGCGATTGTGGCTATATCTTGGTTTCTCCTCTCCCCGCCTTCCAATGACGACCAAGAGCAGGATTCGCATGTCATGCATGAAGAAATCAGCTATCCTAACCATACCGACGCCGACCACGGCACGATTGACATACACAACAACCTGAAAACTGATTCTTAATCTATTCCCCTAATATTATGACCAAGAACTACGACTCTGAAATCCAGCAGCGAGCCGAGCGAGTGTTCGCCGCTATGGAGCCGCGCGTCTCTGCCGAGGAGCTGGAGCGCATCAAGGATGCCTTCGCCTTGGCTTGCGAGGCGCACGCCGACCAATGGCGCAAGGGCGGCGACCCGTACATCTTCCACCCCATCGCCGTGGCCACGATNGTGNCGTCGGNGATGAAGCTGGGCNCCAACCCTGTCTGCGCTGCCTTCCNTCACGACGTGGTGGAGGACACGCCTTACACCATCGACGACATACGCCAGCGCTTCGGCGACGACGTGGCGTTTCTGGTGAAGGTGGTCACGAAGAAGGACACGAAGAAGTATGAATACTCCAAGCAGCTCGACAACTACCGCCAGCTGCTCGACAGCGTGCACTACGACATCCGCGCCGTGCTGGTGAAGCTAGCGGACCGCTTGCACAACATGCGCACGCAGGCCTCGATGCCTCCGGAGAAGCAGATGAAGACGGCCGGTGAGACCGACTATTTTTACGCTCCGCTGGCCAACCGCTTAGGCCTCTATCACATAAAAACGGAGCTGGAGAACCTGAGCTTCCGCTTCCGCTGCCCCGACGAATACGAGGAGATATCCTCGCAGATCGCCGCCCATGTGGAGGCTAACCGCGAGAAGCTCGAGACCTTCCGCGCCCAGATCGAGCAGACGCTGGCCGAGGCCGGCATCCAGGCCCGCGTGGCCGTGGACTATCGCCGCCCCTTCAGCCTATGGCGCAAGATGAAGAAGTACGGCGACGACTTCGCGCATCTCAAATACCGCCACTTCATCGAGGTGGTCTTCCCCGACCCCGCTCCGCCCACCACGGAGAAGGAGATGGCCATGAAAATCTACTGCGTGCTCACCGACCGCTTCCGCGAGAAGCACGCCAGNCTCAGCAACTATATCGACTCGCCCAAGGAGAACGGNTACCAGAGCATCCACGTCAAGCTCCTCCCCGACTTCGGCCGCTGGCAGGAGGTGCACATCAGCAGCGAGCGCATGATGCGCCAGTCGCAGCTNGGATGCGTGGCCGAGCGCACGGAGGACAACATACGCCGCTGGATCGACAAATTCCGCAAGGTGCTACATGACGTCATCAACCCCTCCATGCACAACGAGCGATACATGGAGGACGTCCGCGCCACGTTCTACAACGACGACATCCAGGTCTTCACCCCCACGGGCGAGAAAATCATCTTGCCGCAGGGGTCGTCGGTGCTCGACTTCGCCTACGAGGTGCACACGGCCCTGGGCGACCGCGCNAAGTACGCCCGCATCAACGGCCGCCTGGAGCCCGTCACGGCCCCGCTGCGNCGCGGCGACGTGGTGGAGATTTTCACNTCCCCCGCNGCCCGCCCCGCGGAGGACTGGGACCAGCACGTGCACACCTACAAGGCCCGCAAGGCCNTGCGCCGCTTCCGCGAGAGCNTGCCCCGCGAGCCCTTCTGCCGGTGCCCGGTGTGCAACCCCATACCCGGCGAGGAGGTGATCGGCATTCGNAGCCACACCAACCCNTCGCAAGNGACNATCCACAAGCGCGACTGCCGCGACGCCATCTCCATGGCCTCGTCTTACGGCGANGACGTNACCTCGGTCGACTTCCGCGCCGACGACACCCTCTACCCCGTCACGCTCGCCGTCCGAGCCGTGGATCGTCACCACCTGTTCATCGACCTGGCCGACTGTATCACCAACACGCTGCACCTGTCAATGGAGTCGTTTAACACCCGCACGGAGCACTCCATCGTCACGTGCACCATCAGCTTCGGCGTGCACGACTACGGCGAGCTGCGCACCATCATCCGCCATATCTCCCGCATCGACGGCGTCGACGAGGTGAANCGCCTGCCCAACTGACACCCCTGCATAAATACTTACCATGATCATAGACTTTTCCCCTGAGATAGTGGCCGCCGCGCCGCAGCTGCGCGTGCTCAAAATCGAGGCCTCGCTCCAGAACCTCCCCACTTCGCCAGAGCTCTGGCAGGCCATCCTCGACNCCGGGGCNGACATCCGCGGGCGCGTGGCCTTGGCAGATGTCAACAAGCTGCCCGGCATCGCCGCCACNCGCGCCGCCTACAAGCGCTGCGGCAAGGAGCCCAACCGTTACCGCCCCTCGGCCGAGGCCCTGACGCGCCGCGTGGTCAAGGGCATGGAGCTGTACCGCACCCTTACGGCCATCGATGTCATCAACCTCATCTCCCTCGCCACGGGCCACTCCATAGGCGGCTTCGATGCCGACCGCATTGAGGGCCCGGTGCTCACCCTCGGCGTGGGGCGCGAGGGCGAGGAGTTCGAGGCCATAGGCCGCGGACCGCTCAACATCGCCTGCCTGCCCATCTACCGCGACGCCGTCGGCGGCATCGGCACGCCCACTAGTGACTGCGAGCGCACGAAGCTCACCCCCGACACGACGCACCTGCTCATGCTCGTCAACGTCTACGACCCCGACAGCGACATGGCCGCACTGCAAGAATATTGCCAGGCCACCCTCGCCGCCCACNGNATCCGCGTCGACTCCGCCGNGCTCNTCACCCCTTGACNACGCCCCACGCAACGCCCCTCTGTGTGTTTGACCCCACCCCTTCATTTCCTCATACATAGCATTGATAATGAGAGTGATAACGTGCTGCACCGTGGTACAGCACTACGTGCGGGCCTCCGCCCGAATGTTAACGCTTGCCTAATCACGGACGAAACGAACTTTCGGCCCTACAATCCACTTCTCGTCTTTGTTGCCATCACGGCCACGACGAACTTGTGGCCCTACAATTTAGGCGACTGTGTTTGTCGGGCGGGGATTTTTTCGTACCTTTGGCGATGGTTTAATTTTTCATTCACCAACTAATGTCTTCCCCCAACTCTGCCGATACCGTGCGGGCTGTGCGCCGCGTCACTGCCGTGGGCATATGGATCAACGCTCTGCTGGTGGCCATGAAGCTGTTCTTCGGCTACACGGGCCACAGCGACGCTCTCGTGGCCGACGGCTACCACTCGATGAGCGACTTCGCCACGGACATCATCGTCATCGCCTTCGTGGCCGCGTCGTACAAGGCTGCTGACTCGCGCCACCCCTACGGCCACGGCAAGTTCGAGACCATCGCGACGGTGCTCATCGGCCTGGTGCTCCTGGGCGTGGGCTTCGCCATCTTCCTGGGCGCGCAGTGGCGGGTGATGGACCCTGTGGCCTCGATTCTGATCGCCGTGATGATATGCGTCTCGGCTGTGAAGATTATGATGCCGCCCATCAACGAGTTGCTCGAGGCCTCGCTGCCCGCCGCCACCATGCAGCGCATGGAGGAAGCCATCGCGCAGGTGCCGGGCGTGATACGCATGCACAATCTGCGCGCCCGCCGCAACGGCCACTCCACCATCGTCGACGTCAACATCCACGTCGACCCGAACATCACCGTGCAGGCCGGCCACGCCATCGCCACGGCCGTGGAGCGCAAATTAGAGGAGTGCATAGGCCGCGACGTGATTATCTACGTGCACGTGGAGCCCGAAAAACAGCCCAACCCATGAGCGATGCCCCAGAGCGCGATGCCTCCATGAGCGAGGCTGACAAAAATCGCTATCAGTTTTATAAGGACGGGCTGTTGGCCGCCGCCAACCTGCGCCTGCTGTTCAACACCACGGCGGAGCTGGAGGAGTTCCTGCAGATCGGATCCATCCGCACCAACGGCATCATGCGATACTGCAACACGCCGCAGCGCCAGCGCGCCGCGTTCCGCGACCTCGACGACGAGGCCCGCATCTACACCCACGGCGACTTCTCGCTGAGCTGGCTGCTGCCGCAGTACCGCGCCGCGTGGGACTTCTTCAAAGCCAAGCTCTCGCGCCGCGATCCCGAAAAGACGGCCCGCCTGCTGCTGGACCTCGAATTCGGCAAGCTCAACGAGAAGGGCGTGCCTCCATCCATCGCGGCCATACACCGCGACATCGTGGCNGGCGAGCTCGAGCTGGGCCTGATCCTGCTCTTCCTGNTCCGCGCCCTGCCCGGCTTCAAGGACAAGAGCGGCGACGTCACCGACATCGACGAGCAGTTTGACAAGGTCATCGACTTTCTCTCGGCCTACACCATGGATGGCGACATATGCCAGGGTGAGTTGCCCGTCATCACGCTGGCCCGCGAGGAGCGCCGGCGCACGCGCCTGACGCTCATTCGCCACACCCTGGGGATTCTCGTCACGCACGCCAAATTCACCAGCCTGCCCAACATAGCCCGCTCCACCGCGAGCCTTATCCAGACCCTGGTGCCGCTCCAGCTCGAGGGGCTGTGGACGGCGCCCGGTGTGCCTGGCGTGTTCTGGAAAATCGAGAACACCGCGGAACTTGGCACCTACTTCTGCACCCGCTACCGCCGCGACGGCGCGCGCCTGCTCTTCGCCACGCGGTTCACGGTGTCGTTCTTCAAGCTCTACGACGACCTGATCATGGTCTACGTCCAGGCCCCGAAGTATATGACGCGCCTGGTGAAAGGCCAGAAGATCACCGACGACTGCCACGTGTGGTATAACTCGCCTGTACCTGACACCGACGCGCCCGACCGCCTCGAGCTCTCGCCCCGCATCGTCTCGACCGACTGGCCCCGGCAATACACACTGCAGCGCGTCATGGACGCCGCCAAGGCCGAAGCGCTGCGCAACGAGCTGAGTTTAAGCACCATTATCAACGATGAGGACAACTACGATTTCGAGCGCACCATCTACGCCATCACACCCGACGCAGTCTACGTGCTCGACCCCGAGCAGTGGTGCTTCTACCGTCTGCCCCGCCACACCGAGGCCAGCTTCGAGACGCTCACCATCGACTCCCACGTCGGCATTATCACCATCAGCGGCCGCCGCTACCTGGGCCTCGACGAACACAACGTCTACATCCCCCTGACCCCCGCCGCCACCCGCAACGCCCACTTCGCCCGCTACGGCATCACCATCACCCGCGACATCATCCCCAACGACTGACCGCCGAGCGGCAGTAATTTGGGAACGCCACCACGAGACCCCCCCTGGAAGTAGGAACGCACATTTTCTGCTTACGCGCAAACACCCTAAAAGACAAACAATTACCCTTAACTTAGAAATTAAAATCCCCTCTTGCGATGCGGGAGGGGAACAGTGACCAGTAAAATTGCGGTTTAACTATTTCTCATAGGCTACACGTTGTTTAGTGTCTGTGACCAAGATGAAATTTATCGCATATGGGACATTTATACGGGTGGTTCCGTGTCCAATGCGTCACGAAGTCTATGACGGCTTGCCAATTCGCGGCGATAGCCGAGTCATAGCCGACCTTTTCCAGGCCATCCTTTCTGAAGTGCGAACGAAGCTGAAGCTTTCCCATGCCAGGGTTATTTAAGAACACATAACCAGCGGTGCATAGCACTGCACCTCCGGCCAAAACGTATGCACCGTACTTGAGCCACTTAAGTAGTTTTTCTTTTTTGAGAGTCATAAGGTTTGTGTTTTAGAGTTGTTCGGTATAATAACGCGAATTTACAGGTTCCGCGGATGACGAGCAACGGCAATGTGTGTTTCCCAAGGACATTTCTGCAAAATTGCACTTGTGCCGTAGGAGGCCGTAGTTAGCATGCGATTTGATTGGTTGAGGGTGCAGATCCTCGGTCCATTTGGGGCAAGCACTAATAATTACTTTGCTGTCGTGTGCCTATATCTCGATGTTGCACACAGAAAAGCCCCACTCCCAATAAGTTGAAGTGAGGCTGTTAATAATTAAGAATTCATATAGCAACAAATGAACTCCTCAAATGAGGTGCTTCTTCGCAAATTTTGCGACAACTGCCACCTCTGCCCAGTTCCAGACAGCTCCAAAAAGCCCACCGATTAATGGAACTGCTTTTGAGGCATTGATGATTCCCTTGCTGCCTGCTTTAGTTATAATTCTGCCACCAATCATTTGATTGATTTTAGTCGTCACCTTGCGACTTAAAAGAGGTATTACTTTTTTTGCAAAGAATTTTTCTGTAATCTTTATACCTACCTGATTTAACACTGAGCTTGCTGCATTTCCAACCAAGCACAAGTAAATCATAGTTTTAACGCCATCCTCACGCAAATCAAATCCGCGGATGTATGCAATTCCCGCAATCATGCGTAATTGCATATATAATGTACTAGCAAGATCAGCTGGAATTGTAACAATCATTGTCAAGGCACCTCCTAACCCCGACAAAAAGCCACTTGTAGCACACTTTAATTTTTGGTTCTTAACGAATTTTTCAATTGCCTCGTCTGTCCGGCCATATCGGAGAATGTATGACTCAACGAGCTCCTCAACAGGCTCGGAGATTAAAGGAATACCCTTCAATACGAGCTTATACGCAGCATTTAGTTGCTTTTCTCCTTTTTGTAGTTGTACATCTGTTTCTGCCATTGTTATAGAATCTGACTTCAAACTAATATGTTAATAAAATTTAGCCGGAAATTTATTTAAGGTCGGCTGGAGTTATCTTGAAAGCGTAGAGGAAATTACCGTCTTCGTCGTAATAGTTATAGTGGTATGTGATTCCGGCTCTGATAATTTCCGTGTCCGTGCATTCGGGCATTGCCTTCAACAGTTGTATGACATTATTCTTCCTCTCTCGCACTTCGGCTTCTTTGGGAATTGCGACTGGAATTGTGTACTGGTAACGATACACAATGGTGTATTTTTGGTTGTCATAACTCATCTGGAACCAGATGATGCCAGGGGAACCTTCGAGGGGAAGTTTATAACGCATTTCCTCTACTGCGGCTTTAGCCTTCTGTATAGCAAATGCAGGTGGCGCAGCCACGGCGTGGATGCTCGCAACAAAGATCGCAACTGCGACTGCGAGCAAGCGAATTAATTTTTTCATATATATGTTGCTGATTATTTGGGGTTAAAAGGCATCCTTTAATTCGTTTATCGCAGCGCTCTTGACCGCCCCTTTAATAGCTTGACTGCCTCCACTTTCTTGGAATGCTCTTTGGGCACTTGAATAATCAAGCCTTGAGCGCATTTTTGATTTGCCATGAAAAAGCTCAAGAAGACCTAAGTAGGTTGTAGCTGAATACTTTATCGAAAGGTAACCCACGAAGAACATGCCTATCCATCCGAGAACCACAATAAAATCAAAAATGAAGTTAAGGATGAAGCATATTACTATATTTGTAATGAAGCCTATAATAATATTCTTAATCAGGTTGCCATTAAATTCTACGCCAGCAATTTTTGCGACCTTACTGTACATTCCCCAGAGGACGCAAGCATAGATTATCGTATCTAAGCCCCACAGAGGGATTGCCAAAACAATGCCTCCAATGAGAGCACTGCTCTTTATGGCGGATTTAATTTCTTTGGGGGTTGCGCTGTCTGCTGCGCAATCAAGAGAATAGCACAGCTTAGCGATTGAAGTTTCAAGACTCATCTTGTTATATGTAGTTCTCTTTTGTTTGAAATATTTTTNAGAACAGTTCCAAATCATCGGAGTTNACCGANCNGAACCACTCANTGAGTCGACGGCGAGNTTTGCCTTTTGTTTTAGGAGTAATATTTCCCCAGATAGCCTTTAAGGCAGCTGTAGCGACTGCTACGTCGTCAGTATAGCCCAAAGGCCCCATAAAGTCAGGAATAATATCGAGGGGAAGTATAAAGTATCCCAAAGCACCGACGACTAATGCCTTATCTTTTAAGGGAACTTCGTTATCGGTTANAGCATNATACAGNAAGAGAACTGCATAAACAGCCTTGGCTCCAGCCTTGGAAGCGACAGAGCCAATCTTCTCGAAGAGCTTAGTGGGAGAATAATTCCCAACATAANTGCTGATGTTNGATAAAATACTATTTAAATCCATAAGAGTGTTGATTGGTCGTGGTTTTGATAAAAAATATTCGGATTAACGAATGTTCCACACTGTTCATTCGCCCTTATCCATATGCTCCCAGATCTTTTTATATTGTCTGCGGCTGAATAGTGAGAGCGGGGAGAAGGGCATTGTGTGCTTGCTGCCGCAACGGGGGCACGCAACAGGCATAGTATAGGCCGTAGCACCTAATTCGACATCCAAGCCCATGAAGATCTTCTTGCACTCATCGCATATAAAAGGAATTGTCCCTCGTATCATTTTCGGCTTATTTTGTTGTATCTACGATAATCTTGTATTCGCGAATACCTAATTTTACAAGCTGCTTAATGCTCTCTGGATGTTATTCATTGGTAACTGGATTATATGAAAGCATTCCGATCTCCTTCCCGTCAGCATAGGCCAAACAAGGACGATGAAATGGAAGGGAAGTTAATATCCACCAAAGCGGCTTTATGGTTACCTCGGTCATTGGGCTTTATCCGATTCGTTCAACATTGAGGCAGACGGTGTTGAGGGCGCCGGCGCGGCGGATGTCGATGCCGTAGACGCGCATGAAGGCGTCAACCACGGCTTGGCCGCCGTTGGTGGTGACGGGGTTGCTCATGCTGTTGGTGACGACGTCGACGGTCATGCCGGGCTCGATGCGGATGCCGTTGCTGTTTTTGCGTGTCTTGGTGGTTATGCGGTAGAGGGGCATAGGGTCGTGGTATTTCCTGGTTTGTCGGGCAAAGGTAAGGGCTTGGCTGGGAGGTTGCAAGCGCAGGGCGCGTTTTTCGGGGAATTTTACGCGATTTCGTAGACGCAGCGTATGTGGGCGCGGATGGGGCGCGTTTTGGCTTTGCTGAAGGGTCTTTGCTGCGGGCGGGGGGAATATCGGGGGATGTGCCGGGGCGGTCTCGGGCCGGGGCGGGTGAGCTGGCGTACGGGCACAAGAAAAGGCGTAAAGGAGACTTTCTCGCTCTACACCGACTTCTGGTATCGCCAAACACCTTGCCGAGGTGCAAAGCTGACGAATAATACAACCGTTTACGCCGTCTCGTATCTGGGTGGGTGGGCTCAGATGCCGGTACGGGGTGCTCCAGCCGCTGGCCTGCCGGGGGGCAGGGTGTGGCGGAGCAGTGGGTTGCATGATCCTTCAGCGAGTTTTTGGCGATTTCGAAGTCAGGACAAGCAACTTTAGCCTTATCTTGCGGGCACCGGGGCGCGGGGGCCTCGGTTTCCAGCGGCAAATCTACAAAAAATTTCACAATACGGCGTGGTCGGAGGCGCTTTTTTTGTCAAAAATCAAAAAANATGCGTATCTTTCAGCCGGATTCCGCGCCAAAAGGCCCGCGAATGTGTTATTTTGGTAGTTACCCTTTATATCGTTAATTCAAATCTTTACCTCATATGCCTAAAATCGTAATATTGGACGGCCACGTGGCCAACCCCGGCGACATGAACTGGGACGCGATCGCCAAGCTGGGCGACCTGACGGTGTATCCCCGCACGCCGGAGGATAAAATCATAGAGCGCGCTCAGGGCGCGGAGATTGTATTAACCAACAAGACGCCGCTGACGGCGGAAACTATCGAGGCACTGCCGGACCTGCGCTATATCGGCGTGGTNGCCACGGGTTATAATATCGTGGACGTGGTGGCGGCTCGGCGCCATGGCNTGACGGTGACCAACGTGCCGTCNTATAGCACNAACTCCGTGGCGCAGACGGTGTTCGCCCATCTGCTGCACATCACCAACGGCGTGGCGGAGCATGCGGCCTCCGTGGCCCGCGGGGGCTGGCAGCATTGCCGCGACTTCAGCTATCGTATCACCCACGTGGTGGAGTTAGCGGGTCTGACCATGGGCATCTACGGCCTGGGGCACATCGGCATGAAGGTGGCGGAGATNGCNCACGCTTTCGGCATGCGAGTGGTGGCTCTGACATCGAAGGAGCAGTGGCAGCTGCCGGAGTTNATCACGGCGGTAAGCCACGACGAGCTGTTCGAGCANAGCGATGTGCTGACTCTGTGCGCTCCGCTCACNGCTGAGAATCANTGGTTTGTNAACGACAAGACGCTGCGTCTGATGAAGCCGACGGCTATTCTGATCAACACGGCNCGCGGCGGACTGGTGGACAGCGCGGCGCTGACTCGCGCCCTCGACGAAGGTCGCCTGCGCGCGGCGGGCATCGATGTGCTCGAGGTGGAGCCTCCCACAGCCGCCGAGCCGCTGCTGAAAGCGCACAACTGCTACATCACGCCTCACCTGGCCTGGCAGAGCGATAAGGCCCGCGAACGCCTGATGGAGATCACGGCGGAGAACGTGGCCGCGTTCCTCGACGGCAAGCCGCAGAATGTGGTGAATTAATTCATAATTCATAATTCATAATTCATAATTCATAATTCATAATTCATAATTCTTGCAAAAGGCAAGCGCTGCGCAATGACTTGGCTTCGCCAAGCGCTTACGCGCCATTGACGAGAATCGAATTGTAGGGNCGAACGGTCGGTTCGGCCGCAGTTACACCATTGTTGGGAATTACCCCACCCCCCTTAATCCCCCTCCCCTGCTTCGCAGGGGAGGGGGAATGCTGTATAAACACCTGTAATCCACGTGCTTTCGCCCGCGGCTATCATGCTCGCGCCCATTCCATGGGCTCCGTTGATTCTCGTCTTTGGTGTCATCGTGGGCGCATCATAGGCGTTATCGCGGCCGAACAGACCGGCCTACAATTTGCTGGTTTTGTTGACGTTATCCCGCGCCCCGGTCGCCACAGGTGGCGACCCTACAAGTGGGTGTTGTCGTGGATATTAGCGCTGTCGAACCGAACGTAAGACCNTGCAATTGGGGGTAATGNTTTGGAAATCAACGGAGATAACATCAACGGANCCCACGGAGTNGGCGGGNGCAAGGTNNCCCCGGACAAGAGTCCGGGGTTTGGTGCACACCCTCACCTCTTCCCCCTCCCCATGCGAAGCTGGGGAGGGGGTCAGGGGGTGGGGCTACCACGCAGAGGGGCGTTGCGGCAGTCGCCACAGGTGGCGACCCTACAGGAGGGTGTTGTCGTGGANATTAGCGCGGCCGAACCGACCGNTCGGCCCTACAATACGTGGTGTCTCGTGGGCGTTATCCAACTCCGCGGTCGCCACAGGTGGCGACCCTACAAGTGGGTGTTGTCGTGGATATTAACGCGGCCGAACCGAACGTACGACCCTACCATTTGCACCGCATTGTTGGGGTTTTCGGGGCCGCAACAAATTTGCGGTCGCACAATGTGGGGGAGTGCTGGCGGGGGTGTGGGGGGGGGGATGGGTGAAATGGGAGAAGCCGCCGGCGGAGGGGTCCGTCGGCGGCTTCGGGGGTTATAAAGTTTGGCTTAAGAGTCGGTGGATCAGTCGGTGATGTCGATGTGGTCAACGTCCATCACTTCTTCGGCTTCGTCGTAGATTTCGCGCATGTCTTCTTTGCTGCCGACCACCAGACGCTCGTACTCGCGCAGGCCGGTGCCGGCGGGGATGAGGTGGCCGCAGATGACGTTCTCCTTCATGCCTTCGAGGGAGTCGCTCTTGCCGTTGATAGCGGCCTCGTTGAGCACCTTCGTGGTCTCCTGGAAGGAGGCTGCGGAGATGAAGCTGGA
>WFLX010015237.1_pt1 | contig 11881 bp, 9 predicted proteins | sample 4967041 | NCBI WGS metagenome assembly WFLX01 (sample SAMN12857096, study PRJNA449069) | gut metagenome | isolation source: stool from male and female vole | host: Microtus ochrogaster | place: USA:Florida | collected 2017 | reverse complement strand
TGGATATTCTTCGACCTTGATGACACTCTTTTCGACTTCTCGACGGCATCCCTAATTTCTCTTATGAAGCTTTGGGATGAGACAACTGAAATACGCTACCGGTTCCAAAATCCCGACGATTTTCTCAATTGCTATCATGTCAACAACCGTAAGATGTGGGATCTGCATGAGAATGGTAAAATTTCTGCCGATTTCCTAAAGGAAGAGCGATTTCGTCTGACATTAGAACCTGACCGTTGCGATGATGAGATCCGAAAATTCTCTCGCCACCTTAACGACAGATATCTATGGCTTCTCGGGGACTGCAACACTCCGATGGAAGGAGCAAAGGAAACTCTCGAAGTTCTGGCGAAAAAATGCCTGATAGGAGTTCTCACCAACGGTTTTACAGAAGTGCAATACCGAAAACTATCCTCTACCGGCCTTGACCGTTACATCCAGCGTATGGTAATCAGCGATGAGGTCGGCATTCAGAAACCAGACATTCGATTATTTCGCTATGCAGAGCAAGCCACAGGAGCTACTCCAGATTCGACAATAATGATTGGCGATAATCCTGACAATGACATACAAGGCGCCCTTGATGCCGGATGGAAAGCCATATATTTTGATTGGAAAGCTAAACCATTCTCATCCCTCTCTCCTCTCTACTTAGGCTCTATTTCCTCCTTAAAAGGGGTGACTGAATGCCAAAACGATATGGACAGAAACCCGCATGACCATTGAGCATGGAGCTTATATCTATATATCTATATAAATGTAAGACCTGATACTCCGAATAGTCTGCATTTGAGGGATTCGGCATCATCCATCCGGATGGAAAGAGTCATTGAGCAGGAATTATCAAATTGTTGACTGACTATCTCAGCGCCTGATGACTTCACTATCTTCATCACATCGTTCATCACAAGATATGGGAAAGTAAACGAATATTTCTGCTGTCTGACACATTCCCTGACTCCCGAATCTTCAAGAGCAAGAGAAGCGGCCTGCCGATAAGCAGCAATAAGACCCGGAGTGCCAAGCTTTATACCTCCGAAATACCTTACCACCCCGACTGCGACGTCGGTCAGTCCAAGAGAATTAATCTGTCCAAGTATTGGCTTGCCCGCTGTGCCGGACGGCTCACCATTATCATTGGCTTGCCATTCCTCTCGCTCGGGACCTATCACATATGCCCAGCATACATGGCGCGCATCATGATATTCGTTTTGAAGCGCCTTAAGACGCACTTTCGCGTCATCAGCTGACACAACATGATATGCAAAGGAGAGAAACCGACTTTTTTTCTCAGTGAATTTGCCGGTTCCCTCCTTTTCAATCGTAAAAAAAACATCTGCCATCAGATCAGCCAAAGATGTTGACAGCGTCTTGGGTAGTCTTCGGATAAAGGAGCATTCCAGAAGCAACTTCGGAGGCAGCTGCTTCTCCAAGAGTCTCTTTGACTATCTCAAGAGCCCAAAGAGTTGCACTTGAAGGTCCATTGGCAGTAACGTATTTCCCGGACACAACAACCTTTGCAGCCTCATGTACACCGCCATCCACTTTACCTTCGAATCCTGGATAGCACGTAAACTTCTCACCTTTCAATACACCAAGCTGCCCAAGCACTTCGCCTGGAGCTGCACATATAGCTGCCATGCGTCCACTTGCTGAATTAGCCTGATTATGGATGAGGCCTTGAAGAGGAGCAAACTCGTAGAGGTTTGTAGCACCAGGAAGCCCACCAGGGAAAATAAGCCATTCAGCATCGGTGAATAGTGTGCTATCATAAAGCACATCAGCCACCACCATAATGCCATGAGCCCCTGTCACCTGTAGAGATGCAGAGATTGAAACAGTCTTCACCGGAATACTTGCACGGCGAAGAATATCAATAACAGATATAGCCTCAATTTCTTCGAAGCCATCTGCCAAAAACACAAATGATTCCTTCATGATGTATAAGATGTAAGACTCTTGACGCCTTTTCGGGCATCAAGAGTCATTAATGTTTCTCTATATTTAGATAACAACAAATGATACTAAGTTATCATCCATCATTAATAATTCATCATTAGAATACTCCCTGAGCATGCATAGCCTTTGCGACTTTGAGGAAACCTGCTGTGTTGGCACCCTTCACGTAGTTGACATAGCCATCTTCATACTTGCCATACTTAACGCACTGCTCATGTATATCCTTCATTATTTCCTGAAGTTTCTCGTCAACCTCTTCAGCTGTCCATTTCATCTTCTGTGCGTTCTGAGCCATTTCAAGACCTGATACAGAAACACCGCCAGCATTGGCAGCCTTACCTGGAGCGTAGAGGATCTTAGCTTTTAGGAATTCAGCAACTGCTTCACGGGTTGAAGGCATGTTAGCTCCTTCACTCACAGCAATCACTCCACCATCTACCAAAGCCTTGGCTTCTTCGCCATTGATTTCATTCTGAGTGGCTGAAGGCATTGCAATGTCGTATTGCATGAGAGTCCAAGGACGCTTGCCGCTGTAATATGGAAGATTTTCGTTTGCTGCATATTCACTGCAACGTCCTCGGAAATAGATTTTATGCTCAAAAAGACGCTCAAACTGCTCCTGAGTCATGCCCTCGGGGAAAAGAACTGTACCTTCGCTATCGCTCATAGACATTACTTTTGCACCAAGCTTGAGGAGCTTTTCAGCAGTATAAAGAGCCACATTTCCTGATCCGGAGATAGCAACTTTCTTATCCTTGATGTCGATTCCCTTGGTAGCAAGCATGTTCAGGAGGAAATATACGTTACCATAGCCAGTAGCCTCAGGACGCATCAATGACCCTCCAAAGTCAAGACCCTTACCGGTGAATGTACCAGTAAACTCACGTTGCATCTTCTTATACCAACCGAACATATAGCCCACTTCGCGGCCACCTACACCTATATCGCCTGCTGGCACGTCGGTATCAGCACCGATATGGCGGGAGAGCTCCTGCATGAATGCCTGGCAGAAACGCATCACTTCCATATCACTCTTTCCGCGTGGAGAGAAGTCGCTGCCACCTTTTGCGCCACCCATAGCAAGTGTGGTGAGTGAGTTCTTGAATGTCTGCTCGAAAGCAAGGAATTTCAAGATAGAGAGGTTTACTGAAGAGTGGAAACGAATGCCACCTTTGTACGGACCGATAGCATTGTTGTGCTGCACACGATAGCCCATGTTGGTGCGAACTTTTCCCTTGTCGTCAATCCAAGACACACGGAAGCTGTAGATACGGTCAGGAATACAAAGACGTTCAATGAGATTGACATTCTCAAATGCAGGATATTCATTATAGACATCCTCGATAGATTCGATCACTTCTTCTACTGCCTGAAGATATTCCGGCTCATTGGGAAATCTTCTCTGCATCTCTGCAAGAAACTCTTGTGCTTTCATCTTTTTACCAGTTTGTTGTTTTTGTTGATATCATGGAGATGCGACTGTGCGAATGCCCCATTCTATTTTTTAGACCACAAAGTTAGCAAAAAATTTTCACACTCGCAAACCATATATCATTTTTCTTTAAATTTTCCAAATTATAATGCATCCGCAACTTTGAGAATAGAAACCTGGTCACGCATTATACACACTCCGTGTCAGCTCAAGGCACTCGGTGAGGTAGCCTTTCCCAAGACTGATTCTTAAAATGGGAAGTTGAGATTTGGAAATCAGTAGGGAATGTGTTAAATTTGCAATTTAAACATTATTATTATGGCCAAAAGGATTATTAAAACCGGGGTATCTATAATATTGCTTTGCCTCATGCTTTGTAGTTGCGGTGAGAGGCAGTGGCATAAGCAGCAGGGGATGATTTGGAACACGATGTGGCATGCTTCATTTCACGGTCCTTCTGAGGCTATTACTGCTGCCATTGACTCTCTTAAGGATGTGGAAAGCAGTGTATCAGTCTTTGATGACAATTCACTTGTAGCTTTCATCAATGAAAATGAGAAAAGCCATATAGACTCGCATTTCAAGAATGTATATGAGATGTCGAAAAAGATAAACAAGGTCAGCAATGGACTCTTCGACCCTACACTTTCCCCTCTTATCAAGGCTTGGGGATTTGGCAAAGGACATACTCCTACTGCTGATACCGCTCGAATTGAATCAATTCTTAGTTACGTGGGAATAGACAAAACAAGGATCGAAAACGACACCCTTTTCAAATCTTCCAAGGAAATCTCATTCAATTTCTCAGCTATAGCGAAGGGATATGGTGTAGATGTCGCTGCAAAAACTCTTGTAGAAAATGGATGCACCGACCTCATGTTTGAAATAGGAGGTGAAGTGGTATGCCGCGGGCATAATCCGGAAGGGAAGAAATGGAGAATTCTTATCGAAACGCCTGATGAGGATTTCTTGAAGGAGTTTTTTAAATCTGAATCCAAACCTGAATTTGAAAATTCCCTGATCGTAGAACTTTCTGATGAAGCTCTCGCCACTTCTGGCAATTACCGAAATTACCACTCAGAATCCGGACGGTCATTCGGACATACAATCTCTCCTATTACAGGACGGCCAGTCGAAACCAACATCTTGAGTGCTTCAGTGATAGCTAATTCCTGCATGAAAGCAGATGCACTTGCTACCGCATGCATGGCCATGGGATCTGACAAAGCCCTGGAGATGCTGAACCATGAGAATTGTGCCGGTGCCTTTATACTTTCATCTGGAGAAGTACTACTTAATGACTTGATGCGGAAACACATTGTAAAATAAACTCCGTTTATCTATACTTTCCATGAAAAAGACTATCCTTTCATCTCTTTTTCTACTGCTACTCGGCATCTCGATATTCTGGATGTGTGGAAATGTAGTCTGGCTTGGCGATGACCTCGACTATAAATACATGATGAAAGGGGAGATTTGGCAGTCGTGGGGTAAAATAAAGACAGTCAAGCAATTTTTCGATTCGCAATGGATTCACTATCAGCACGTCAATGGCAGATTTGTTGCGCATGCTCTTGTGCAGCTTTTCAATGCAAAGCTTGGCCAAACGGCGTTTTCCATCTGCAATGCTATAATCTATGTGCTTTTTGCTTTTCTATTGGGGAAAGCCGGGAAAGTAAGATTTAAAGAAAATCCGGGAGGTATCTTATCCGCAATTTGCATTTCGGTGCTCTGCTTCATCACCAAAATGATGCCTACTTGCCAGATTGGTTATATATGGGCCATGACAGCCAATCTTGCATGGTTGATGCTGTACTTCAAAATCAAAAGACCAAATTGGATCACCTCGTTATTGATGCTCCTATTTGGGATCATAGTCGGCAATTGGCAAGAATCAGTGTCATTGGGAGTATGCTGTGGAGTTGGACTCTGGTGGATTTATCAATTGTCGGCCTGCTTTGGCAATAAGGGAGAAAAATTCGACTGGCATAGAAGCTGGATGCTATTGGGATATGTAGCNGGCACAGCATCCAACTGCTTCGCGCCCTCTACTATAGGAAGAGTCTCAGACATTGATATGGNACTCACCGACCAATTTCTGATTGCTTCTTATTCATTTCCAGCTATTGTCTTACTATTCCTTATAGTTGTACAGGNTTACATCAAAAGAGGATACCTTANACTATTAGAATTCAAGAATGAATATTGTACAATACCTTACGGTGTTCTGTCTACCGGCATTATATTTCTTGTGGTCTTCAATTTGGCGATAGGAGTATATTCCAACCGCCAACTCTTTGGGGCAAATCTCTTTGCTGCCATACTCCTGCTCTCCATATTACCACGACATAGATTTAACCTCTTTTTCAACTCACTTGCAACAATTTTAGTATTAGCATTCTGGACACTAATGGCAATAGGTATGAGTCAAGTAAGTAATCAATACGACAAGATTGTGCACCTTCATCTAAAGTCTGTTGATGGGAGCATTTATTTAGACCGCACCAGAGTGATGACCTTAGGGTTTCCACTAAGAGCCAAATACTATGAAGACATTCTCGGACAATTCGATAATGACCTCCACCACTCAATGATGAAGGATTTCAAACATACGAGGAAAGGATGCACTTTGAAGCTCAAGCCTACTTCCCGTCTTGACAAAGAAGGAGCTTACCAGTATGCGCCCGGACATTTTAATGTGACACTAAGAGAGCCTCCCAAGGGGGAGGCTTCCAGAGAAATCATTGTATATGGCCATTACCCTATCCCATGGATTAAGGCGGCTCCAAGAAAAATCGAAGTGAAGAAATATTCGAAACGGATGCCCCCATATTCCGAGGCAGTCATAATCCCGGAATTTCCATTCTTTAGAGCAGACTCCATTCGCATTTTACCATAGGATAGCATAATTTTAAAGTTTGGGGTGAGGAACAAACCAGCCGATTGCCACCCCATAGTTCCAGCCATGCAGTGCGGTGCAATAAGACACCGACATTGAGATCGAAGCAAACGGAAGACTTGTCACAAGACTCGCACGCGCCAAGACCTCAGTCTTGCTGAATGGAGTCTTCCAAGCTGCTGACTCGCGAAATTTTGTATACGCAAACGCCTCTCCACGTAGTTGTATGCGCTGGAAAAGATTCCATACCGGAATAGCGCCAACCGCCATAAAGTCATCGCTTCGGAGTCCTGGAATATAGCAATAATCCATCGACTCTAATGGCATAAACTCATGAGATGTCATCAAGTCTGACTTTCGATCGTCAAACCTCTTGCCGATTGATATGCCACCTTGGGCCAAGAATCCAAGATTGAAGTTACGATGAAGTGTATAATAATTATTCCAAAGCACATCGAGCTTACCTCGCCATACCTCTTGGCCTGAAGAAGATTCGGTCTTTGAAAGAGTATTGGTCATTTTCATCCCACTCAGAGAGATATGAGTCTTACGTCCGCTGACGGGGAATGTACGTTCACCTAATGTGTTATATTCATATTCAAGTGCAATCTTTCCCGTATTGACCTTATATTGCTGGCCATAGGCTGCTACTGCACGGAAGAGAGCCGATTGCCCTTGTCCCACCTCGTATCCAGCCTTGACGTAGTTCATGTTGGATGCAAAAGACTCAATATTTTTAGTGCTGAAGAAAAAGGGAAGAGTACTATAGTATTTCTTCTTTGAAGCTGTACCCTCAAGAAAGATATATGATGGATTGTATGAATTAAGACGTATGCGTCCTTTCATCCTGATTGCCATATAAGATTGTCCTCCCCACACAGAAAGCAAGGCATCAAGCGAATTCTTCTTCAAGCTGTGATATCCAATGCCACCATATATAAAGCTTCCAACACCGGTTGACAACCATCCGCCAGCCGAAGCCCTCCAAGGCTGCTTCAATGTGGCTTTCAAGACAAGATCATTACCTTTCATCTCAGGCACAATCTCCTCAACATCCCCCTGCGACCAAACACTGTAGTAGGCATCTTCCACGTCATTCATAGTGATTGAGCCTGTGCGACGTTCGCGGCTTGTAAATGCAGATTTCAAATATTCGCTTTTCTTTCCGGTAATACCGGGAGTGGTGACTGTCTCGAAAGTCACTTCCGGCACTTTAGAAGCAAACTTTGCCCGACGCTCAGTGACTTCTGAAAGCGGACGGCGAGCATTGAGTCTTGATTTGATAGAATCAACCCATTGCAGACCTGTCTGATAACCAATATTGTAAATTTCCTGAGCATCGTTGAACGATAGAACATTGAATTGAGTGACCGGAACCTGAATCTTAATGCCTATCTCAGGATCAACCGAATAATCATTGTTTTGAATTATGAGGTCTTCCAACTCAGAATACATGTTGTTGACACTTGGCCGGCCATCAGGCTTTGACACGGACACTCCTATTATAAAATCAGGATGAAAATCTTCCCGCATAACGTCAACCGGGAAATTATCGTAAATTCCACCATCAAATGCCAATATGCTATCTACCATTATAGAACGATAGACAAGGGGGAACGACATTGAACCTCTGACAGACTCCCCAAGGGAACCTTTGCGACATACCACCTTATGCTTTTTATATACATCTGAAAATACACAACGGAACGGGACAAAAAGCTTGTCAAAATCTCCTTCACAGGCTTTTGTATATGGTGTATATAGCTTCAGGAATTCTATATTCATTGGTGTAGGACTGATAAGGCTCTTAGGCAATACCTGCGAAGCTATATTAGTGCCTTCACCGCCAAAGCTTATCTTTCCCCATTCCGGAGTGGGCTCAGGCATACTGACAAGTGAGAGCCTCTCTCTAGGCACGATGCCCATACTCCACATAAGGAACTCTGATGACGTCATCATATTGAGCATTGAGTCTGGTGTCCAACCGCAACTATAGAGTGACCCCACTATGGATCCCATTGATGTGCCAGCCACATAGTCGATGGGGATATCATTATCTTCCAAGGCCTTTATGACTCCTACATGCGCCACTCCCTTGGCACCACCACCACTCAAAACCAGACCGACCTTGTCGGCTGCCTGCACAATCGAAGCCGCCAACAAGGTCGCCATAAGTATGACTAAGGTTTTACATTTCATAATAATAGTATGTATAGCAGATCGTATTTATACTATTATCAACAAATATAAACTAATTTGGATTAACAAACGCAAAAAAATATTAATGCCATCTATACGTTCAGATTCATAGGCTTTCAATCCATAATCAGCCTAGCATTTTTATCTTTTGCTGAATCTGCTCAATATCTTGCTCGATAAGCTTGATTTTCTTTTCAAGGTCTTTTAGCATCGAGTTGCCAGCACTTGACTTGATATTGAAAAATCCCATATTATTCTGGTATGTTTTCAAGTCATTGCGCTTAGATTCCAGTTGACGCATGAGATAATCTTTCTCACGNTTCACTTTTGAGGAATCATCTTTGATATCCTCCATCTTCTGCTCGAAGCGACGCATATTGTTGCGACTCTCACGNGCATCAAGCGAATTATATATCTTGTCGCATATCTCGCGATATTCAGCTCTCAACTCATCTTTCACCTTGAAAGGAACATGGCCTATAGAGTTCCACTTTTCCTGAAGNTCNCGCACGAGAGGAAGAAGCTCACGGCGTTCCATCTCAAGATCAATATCCTTGAGCTGAACTATAACATTGCGTTTTGCTTCAAGATTAGCATTTTCCTCTTTTCTGCGATCGCCAGTCTCTGCCTTTCTGCGATCAAATACAGCGTTGCATGCTGCTGTAAATCTANTCCATATTTCATCAGANTGACGTCNGCCNGCACTGCCAATTTTCTTCCATTCNTCTCGCAATTTCTGAACTTCTGCTACAGCCACTGAAATCTTTTCCTCTGCTGCAAGAGCCTCAGCCTTCTCACAAAGTTCAGTCTTTTTCTTCAGATTTTCNCTATACTCGTCTTTGATTTTGTGGAAGAAATCAGCTTTAGCCTTAAAGAAAATATCGCATACATTGCGGAAGCGATTGTAGAGGGCAGCATTATTTTTACGAGAAGCAAATCCAGTCTCTTTCCAGCGTGCCTGCAGATCGATAACTTTCTTGGTAGCCTCGTCNCAAGCATTGAATGAATCGGGNAATGTTGCTACANTGTCTTCTGCTTCTTGACNTANTTTGAGCTTTGCTTCTTCATTTGCAGCTTCGTTGGCCTTGCGACCTTCAAAGTATTCCTGATGACGTTTTCTTACAACCGAAGATGCCTCTCTGAATTCTTCCCACAGGGGTTCACGGAATTCCTTAGCCACAGGTCCGGTCTCACGCCATTCATTATGGAGGATCATCAGCTTATTAATAGCATCCACTACATCGGGATTGTCAGCAAGAGCCTTAGCTTGGTCAACGAGCTGACGCTTAGCCTCAAGATTTTTCTTGAAGTCAAGATCGCGGAGCTCCTTGTTCATCTTGAGTTGATCATAGAAGAGTTCAACAGATGTCTGGAAATCCTTCCAAAGACTGGTGACAGCTGTCTCAGGAAGATCTGCTTTTTCCTTGAATTGCTTCTGAAGATCCTGGAATTTCTGGAAATTTATATTGACGTTGTCTATGTCGGCTGCTATTTCCTTTATGCTTCCGAGGATGGCCTGTTTTGCCTCGAGATTATCCTGACGAGCTTTCTGATCTGCTTCAAGCCAAGCTGCGCGTATGTCGCGGAAACGTGCGAATAGATCACGCATCTCTGCCTCTCCTTCATCTGGAGCCGAAACGAACTCTTCAGGCTTGCCTCCTTCTGCAATGTGCTTTTCCAGTTCAGCTAGCGTCTCTTTATTGCGAAGAGCAAAATAAGCCCCCTTTATCGCTTGGGCCTCATGATGCTCTGTGGCTCTGCCTTCATCTACGATGGCGCGTAGAGCCTCAAGGAGTTCGGTCTTTGACATTTCTGAAAAGCGCATCTTGCGCTCTTCGGCTTCTAATTCAGGAGTCTCAACGTCGATTGACGTTACTTCGGTGGTAGGTTCAGTAAGTTCCACTTCTGAAAGATTCTTAACTTCGTCAGTCATGGCATGGTGAGGTTATTTTGATGTTTATTCTTCTACTTTTATTGATATGATGCGAATGTCTTCGACAGGACGGTCGTGGCTATCAGTCTGAGACTTTTGGATTTTTTCCACAACATCCATTCCTTCAAGCACTTCTCCAAAAACTGTGTATTGACCATCAAGATGAGGAGTTCCTCCTACTGTAGTATAGTCTCGCACTTGCTCTTCAGTCATAGTGACAGGCTTTACATTAGCTTCAGTCTCCTTGATAAGTTCTTGCCTTAGATTCTCCAGACCTACGGAGTCTTTTGCAAAACGCAGCTGCTTGATAGTATCCATGTGCTGCCGCTGAAGATTCATGAAATAAGTCTGCAGTTGTTTCTGAACCGACATCTCTTCCATTCGCGCAAGCTGCTGAGGAATGAATTTTTTACCAGTGACAATGTAGAACTGGCTTCCTGAACTCTTTCGCTCAGGATTCATGTCGTCGCCCGTACGGGCAGCTGCAAGAGCTCCATATTTATGATAGTGCTTTGGATATACGATTTCAGCAGGGATGGTATATCCGGGTCCACCTGAACCTAACATAGTTCCCGCCGGAGCTTCTTTTGATTCAGGATCTCCCGTCTGCACCATAAAGTCGTTGATGACGCGATGAAAGAGTACTCCGTCATAGTATCCTTCCTTTGCAAGTTTCAGGAAATTGTCTCGGTGAAGAGGAGTGTCGTCATAAAGACGAATTTTAAGATTGCCGGCAGTGGTNGCTACATCCAATGTAGGGCCTGCCGGAATTTCACTTTGTTGTGCAACTGCGTTCATTTCCACATTTTTGGAATCCTGCTCTCCCGGGGAACTGTGACTGGTGGCAAAGGCAGCTGTCGCTATAAGTGCCATCACACCGATTGAGGCTATGGATATGATTGTCTTTCTTTTCATTATAAGTTTTCACATTTTAGATGCCTTCAGACGGATATATTCTCTTGTAGATCCTTCTGAACGTATCATCGGAAGCCTTCAACTCATCTGCACGTTCCTTATAGTCTGCCCCCCAAATGGCTTTAAGGAGCGAGCCAATGTAGCGTCGCTCACGATCTTTTTCAATGGCACCTTCCACCAAAGGAGTGATCCAACAAGCAAACTTATCGCGGTCTATCGCGCAAAGGAATCTTGCGGTAGAAGCAAGAAACTGACCCGATATATCTGCACGGCGAAGATTGTCAACAAGCTCCGGCATAGAGTCGAGACATGTGTCTACATTATTGACAATATAGTCGTAGGTCGCCATCCCATCACAATCCCCGCTCAGATTTTTTAAAATTTCACTCATATATCTTCTGATTTATCCTATTCGGAAGCCACTTGACTTCCCCCTGAAAGGAATATCAAAGCGCAAATTTACACAAAATATTCGAATTAAAGTGATTTTCCTCAAAAAAAATTATTTTTCTATCCAATTTCGTTTGAATTATGTTTTACTTTT
>WFLX010368548.1_pt1 | contig 11882 bp, 4 predicted proteins | sample 4967041 | NCBI WGS metagenome assembly WFLX01 (sample SAMN12857096, study PRJNA449069) | gut metagenome | isolation source: stool from male and female vole | host: Microtus ochrogaster | place: USA:Florida | collected 2017 | reverse complement strand
CGCACCAACAAAGACGGTATGCTCGAAGGCATGCCCGGCGACTGGGTGTTTGTCGACTGGGCCGACTTCCCGATGAGCAAGCAGGGCGCCCTGTCATTTGAGCAGGTACTGCTGTGCAAGAGCCTTGAGACAATGAAGACATGCGCCGAGATCGTAGGTGATACCGCGGCAGCCGCCCAGTACGGCAAGCTCGCTGATGATCTCCGCGCCAAGCTAATGCCAACCTTCTGGGACGAAGAACGACAGGCATTGGTGCATAATGTCGAGAACGGACGCAAGAGCGATCAGGTGAATAAGTTCGCTAATATGTTTGCGATCAACTACGGCCTCTTTGATGAGGCCACCACCGACTCGGTGATGAAGCATGTGATGCTCAACCCCGACGTGCCCGCCATCACCACTCCCTACATGCGGTTCTACGAACTTGAGTCGCTATGCCGCGAGGGCCTCCAGACACAGGTGTTGAAGGAGATGAAAGACTACTGGGGAGGCATGCTCAACGAAGGCGCCACCTCATTCTGGGAAAAATATGTGCCCACCGACAAGGGCACGCAGCATCTGGCCATGTACGGCCGCCCCTACGGCAAGAGCCTGTGCCACGCTTGGGGTGCGAGCCCGATTTATCTGCTTGGCCGGTATTATCTTGGTGTCCAGCCAGTGAAGCCCGGCTACAGCGAATTTGAGATACGTCCTCATCTCGGAGGCTTGAAGTGGATGGAGGGCACCGTGCCCACTCCCTCGGGCGAGATCTCTCTCTACGTCAGCGACCGTGAGATCAAGGTCAAGGCTACACAGGGCACAGGATATATTTACTTCAATTCGTCTAAGAAACCCAAGTCAGACATCGGCACAATCGAGCAGACCGGCACCGACAGCTACCGNNTGCTGATNGATACNCCCGACCAAATAAAGATNACATATAAAAATACAGAGAAATAATGAGACCAGNGACCGGGATANTTACTCTGGCCATAATCTGCGCCGCAACCCTGCAGGGTGCGGCGCAGAGTCGTGTGGCTATACGACATGACGCCAACCCCTCTGCCCGTGTGGCCTTTGCCGCAGAGCATCTGGCCGACGCGCTGCGGGCCGATGGCATTGAGGTAGCTGATGATGCATCTAAAGGCGTCACCGTAATCAATCTGATACAATCTACTGACAGCATAGCCCCTAAGGAGGGATTCACGATAATCAACCGCGACGGTGAAATAACGGTGACGGGTAATGATGGCTCCGGNGTGATATACGGATGCCGCGAGATCATCGACCGNCTGGGCTCCGGNGCNACNNTNTCGTCACTGCCCGANACCNTAGTNTCCGCGCCCGAGATGGTGCTCCGCGGAGCCTGTGTAGGTGTGCAGAAGCCATATCTCCTGCCTGGCCGGGCTGTGTATGAATATCCCTATACGCCGGAGAATTTCCCTTGGTTTTATGACAAGGAGCTGTGGACAAAATATCTTGACATGCTTGTCGAGAACCGCATGAACTCGCTCTATCTCTGGAACGGACACCCATTCGCATCGCTTGTCAAGCTCGATGATTATCCTTTTGCCGTCGAGGTAGATGACGAGACGTTCAGGAAAAACGAAGAGATGTTTTCGTTCCTCACCACCGAGGCTGACAAGCGCGGTATCTTCGTGATACAGATGTTCTACAACATCCTCCTCTCAAAGCCCTTTGCCGAGCATTACGGACTCAAGACCCAGGACCGCAACCGCCCCATCACTCCGCTGGTGAGTGACTATACACGCAAGAGTGTGGCCGCATTTATCGANAAATANCCCAATGTGGGNCTGCTGGTGTGTCTGGGCGANGCNATGGANACCTATGATGACGATGTGAAATGGTTTACGGAGACTATCATCCCCGGTGTGAAGGACGGTCTGGCCAAGCTCGGACGCACTGATGAGCCGCCCGTGCTGCTGCGCGCCCATGACACAGACTGCAAGGCCGTGATGGATGCCGCCCTGCCTCTGTACAAGAATCTGTACACCATGCACAAATACAACGGTGAGTCGCTCACCACCTACGAGCCCCGCGGACCGTGGACCGAGATTCACCGCAACCTCAGCGCGCTGGGCAGCGTGCACATCTCCAACGTGCATATCCTCGCCAACCTTGAGCCCTGGCGATGGAGCTCGCCCGATTTCATTCAGAAGGCTGTCACCGCCATGCATGATATCCACGGCGCCAACGCCCTGCATCTGTATCCGCAGGCCTCATACTGGGATTGGCCCTATTCGGCCGACAAGCTCCCCGGCGGCGAGCGTGAGCTGCAGCTCGTGCGCGACAGCACCTGGTATGAGGGGTGGGGACGCTACGCCTGGAATTGCCGCCGTGATCGCGATGACGAAGTGAAATACTGGAACAAACGCTTTGCACGTACATACGGATTGCCCGACAGTGTGGGCGCCAATATCCGTGTGGCCTTTGAGGAGTCCGGCGAGATCGCGCCCAAGCTGCTGCGCCGCTTCGGCATAACCGAGGGCAACCGTCAGACTCTGCTGTTGGGTATGTTCATGAGCCAGCTGGTGAATCCATATAAATACACAATCTATCCCGGATTCTACGAAAGCTGTGGTCCCGAGGGTGAGAAACTGATCGAATATGTTGAGAAAGAGCACAAAGGNCTGCCTCACGTGGGCGANCTCCCGCTCGACATCACCGCCCAGTGCGTGATACACGGCGACAAGGCCGTGGCCGCTATCGAGGCTGTGGACTCCGTCACGGCCAACAGCGAGGAATTCGCCCGTCTGGCCAATGACATGCGCTGCTACCGCCTCTTCGCTTATTTCTTCGACCGTAAGGTAAAAGCCGCACAGCAGGTGCTGAATTATCAGTGGACCAAAGATATAAACTATCTTGATGCGGCATTGCCTCTGCTTGAGGAGAGTCTGGATTATTACAGGCAGCTCGTAGATCTCACCGAGGATACATACCTGTATGCCAACAGTATGCAGACCACAATGCGACGTATTCCCATTGCCGGCGACAACGGCAAGAANAAAACATGGGCCGAGCTNTACGAACACTANAAGAANGAGCTCCAGAACTATAAGAATAANGTGGCCATGCTCAANGACAAGGCNGCCGGTAANTATGTGTCACAGGATAAGAAGGTGAANGCCGCCAAACCGGCCGANGTAACCCTGATAGGCGAAAAAGGCAAGACNTANGCAATAGGCACNGTGAANCTCACNAAGGGCGCNTCNCTCNTGTCCAACAAGCCCGAGGCTGTGGTCGAGGCCCTGGCTCCCGAGCTCGAGGGGCTGCAGGCATTCGTGGTCAATGGTGATGATCAGCGCAACGACGGCACAAAAGTGGAATTCAGTTGCAAGAAACCCGTGAAGTTGCTCGTGGCCTACTTCAAGGATGACCAGAAAAAATACGCCAAAGCTCCGAAACTTGAGACAGATGCCTCGGCCAACGAATACGGCCAGGCCGAGCCGGTGCTGACCAATGCGGTACACCTTGCGGGTATGCCTCTGGCCAATGTACACGCCTACAGCTTCGACCCCGGTGAGCACTCGCTGCTGTTACCCAAGGGCTGGGCGCTCGTGCTCGGATTCACATCTACTGATATCACTCCGCGCAATGCCGCGCTCGCCGGCGAGGATGAGGCTATGGATTGGCTCTTCTATTGATTGACTGAGAAATAAGATATTATGAGAATAATCCTATTGATAGGCGCGATAATGATTCCGGCCATCGCTTTTGCTGCCGGGCATGTGCCGCAGCAACGCATGGCTGAGGTTTACGCCGAGTCACGTACCCCCTACAAATATGGTCTTGTAGTGGCTCCGACCGACAACAACCATAAGATCGACTGCCCCACTGTGTTTCGCGACGGCGACAAGTGGTATATGACCTACGTCGTATACAACGGTAGCTCAGGCACCGATGGACGCGGTTACGAGACATGGATCGCCGAAAGTGACAACCTGCTCGAATNGACTACACTCGGNCGCATACTCAGCTATACCGACTCAGGGNGGGACTGCANCCAGCGCGGCGGCTTCCCGGCCCTTATCGACTGGNCATGGGGCGGCNGCTATGAGATACAGCGCTACAAGAAACGCTGCTGGATGACATATATAGGCGGTGAGGGCACGGGCTATGAGGCCGTCAACGCTCCGCTCGCCGTAGGTCTCGCCTGGACAAAAGGCAATCCGGGCACCGCGCACGAGTGGCAGACACTCGACAAGCCCATCCTGTCGATTAATGACAAGGAGGTGCAGTGGTGGGAGAATCTCACGCAGTATAAGAGCACCATCTATGAGGATAAAGCCAAGACACTGGGCGCGCCCTTCGTGATGTTCTATAATGCGGGCGGAGTGAATCCTCAGACCGGTGTCAAGGGTGAGCGTATAGGTATCGCCCTGTCGGATGATATGACACGGTGGCGCCGCTATGACGGCAATCCGGTGTTCACCCACGAGGCCCAGGGCACGATCACNGGTGACGCGCAGATCCAGAAATTCGGCGATCTCTATGTGATGTTTTATTTCTCGGCCTTCAATCCCTCGCGCAAATACAAGGCCTTCAATACATTTGCATGCAGCTACGATCTGGTGACTTGGGANGACTGGGAGGGTGACGACCTTATATATCCCACAAAGCAATATGATGAGCTCTTCGCACACAAGAGTTACCTGGTCAAGCACGACGGAGTGGTGTATCATTTCTATTGTGCCGTGAATAATGCCGAACAGCGTGGTATCGCCGTCGCAACGAGCAAACCGATGGGGCGCTCTGCGGTGCGCTTTCCTGAGCGTCCTGTCAAGGGACGCCGTGCATATATCGACCTCAACAAGGGCTGGACATCTACACTTGCCGGTGATCCGGCCTCTACCGTCACCGTCGATGTGCCCCATAACTGGGATGATTACTATGGCTACCGCCAGCTCACACACGGCAACCTGCATGGGGCGGCCACATATGTGCGTAATTTCACGATGCCGGCACAGAATCCGGGCAAGCGCTACTTCCTTGACCTTGAGGGTGTAGGTACATACGCCACTGTCAACATCAATGGCAAGTCGCTCGGCCGTCATCCCTCAGGACGCACCACTCTTGAATTCGATATCACCGACATGCTCGTGTATGACGGCGATAACACCATAGAGATTGTAGCCGAACATCCCGAAATGATCGCAGACATGCCCTGGGTGTGCGGCGGATGTTCGTCTGAGTGGGGTTTCAGCGAGGGATCCCAACCATTGGGCATATTCCGTCCGGTGGGTGTCACCGTCACNGATGAAGTCAGGATAGAGCCCTTCGGTGTGCATGTATGGAACAATGCCGCTAATGATACGGTGTATGTCGATACCGAGGTCAAGAATTACTCTGACAAGACTGCCGATGTAGACCTGGTCAGCAAATTCGCCGACGCCGACGGTAAGCAGGTGTTCCGCCTGACCGAGACGCTGACTCTCGCTCCCGGAGAGACACGCACGGTGCATCAGGTCGCCCCCGTGGCCGATACAAAGCTGTGGAGCACCACCGACCCCTATCTCTACAAGCTATCGTCGATGATCAAGCGCGACGGCAAGACCACCGATGATGTGACTACTGATTACGGCATACGCTCATTCTCATGGCCCGTTAAGCGTAATGATGGCGACGGACGCTTCCTGCTCAACGGCGAGCCGGTGTTTATCAACGGCGTGTGTGAATACGAGCATCAGTTTGGTGCGTCGCACGCCTTCTCGCCCGAGCAGATCGACGCGCGTGTGAAGATGATAAGAAACGCCGGATTCAACGCNGTGCGTGACGCCCACCAGCCTCACAACCTGAGGTATCAGGCCGCATGGGACAGGGAGGGCGTGCTCTTCTGGCCCCAGTTCTCGGCCCATGTATGGTATGACACGCCTGAATTCCGTGAGAATTTCAAGACACTCCTGCGCCAGTGGGTGAAGGAGCGCCGCAACTCGCCCTCGGTAGTGATGTGGGGCCTGCAGAATGAGAGCACGCTGCCACGCGACTTCGCCGAGGAGTGTGCCGAGATCATCCGCGAGATGGATCCCATGGCGCGCGATATGCGCGTGATCACCACATGCAACGGTGGCGAGGGCACCGACTGGAATGTGATACAAAACTGGAGCGGCACCTACGGTGGTGACGTCACAAACTACGACAAGGAACTGTCACGCGCCAACCAGCTGCTCAACGGCGAATATGGCGCATGGCGCACGCTCGGCCTCCATTCCGAACCCGACAGTGTGGCCATCAACGGCCNGTGGAGCGAAGACCGCATGAATTATATAATGGAGACAAAGGTGCGTCTGGCCGAAGAGGCGCGCGACAGCGTNTGCGGCCATTTCCAGTGGATATTCACCAGCCACGACAATCCGGGCCGCCGTCAGCCCGATGAGGCGCTCCGCATGATCGACAAGGTAGGTCCCTTTAATTACAAGGGACTGTTGTCGCCGTGGGAAGAGCCGGCCGATGTCTACTATATGTATCAGAGCAACTACACCGATGCCGACACAGCACCGATGGTATATATCGTGTCACACTCATGGCCCGGCAGATTTGACTCACCACGTGATGCCACAATAGAGGTATACAGCAACTGCGACTCGGTGAGCCTCTACAATGATGCCGGTGAGGCTGTGTCGCTGGGCACGCGCGTCAAAGGTGGAATAGGCACCCACTACGTATGGCAGGATGTGCCCGTGAAGTATAATGTGCTGCGGGCCGTGGGTTACCGTGGCGGCAAACCGGTGGCCGAGGATGTTATCGTGCTTGATAATCTTGCCAAGGCTCCGTCATACGATATGCTGCTGTCTCAGGGATCTACTGCTCTAAAAGGCGATGAGTCGCTAAATTATGTAGCGAGGATCAATTGTGGAGGAGATGAGTATACCGATGAATTCGGTCAGATATGGATGGCGGATGATACTGTGTTCTCACATTCATGGGCCGAGGATTTCGAAGGTCTCTCGCCTTATCTTGCCAGCCAGCGCACGGTAAGCGATCCTATCGCCGGCACCAACGACTGGGCGCTGATGCAGCGTTTTAGATTCGGTCGTCATAAGTTGCAGTATAACGTACCGCTGCCCGACGGCAGGTATAAGGTGGAACTCTATTTCATCGAGCCGTGGCATGGCACCGGTGGCGGAGAAGGCACTGATTGCGAGGGATTGCGTATCTTTGATGTGGCTGTCAATGGCAACACGGTGATCGATGACCTCGATATATGGGCTGAGGCCGGACACGACCGACTGCTGAAGAAGACTGTCGATGCTGATGTCACCGGCGGTATCCTTACGATAAGCTTTCCGGAGGTTAAGGCCGGACAGGCCGTCATCTCGGCTATCGCTATCGCTACAGCCGATCCTTCGGTCAAGCCCATCACCCGTGGCGGTGCCCCGGCCATCAACTGGGCGGCTGCCGACAAGGATGTGGTGGCGAAGATGCCCGCCGACCTGCTGCCCGAGGACAAGAATGCGCGCCGCGTCGTCAGCTATGAGGCTGAGGATGCTGTGTGTCAGGGCGATTTCACCAAAAAGGAATTCAAGAAGCAGACAGGTGTATTCTTCACGGGTAAGGGCCAGGTGGAGTGGACGATCACTACAGGTCTGGCTCAGGTATATGCCCTCAGATTCAAATTCATGAATGTCAGCGGTCATGCGGTGCCTGTGAATCTCAAGCTCATCGCCCCCAACGGCGCGGTGCTCAAGGATGATACCCTGACATTGCCCGATACCCCCGAGAAGTGGCGTATGCTCAGCACCACCACCGGCGGATATATCAACGCAGGCGAATATAAGGTGATANTNTCGGCCCCGGATCTCTCNGGTGTGGCTTTCGATGCANTGGAAGTACAATGATATTTTAAATAGACAGNTAACAAAATGAAGATTCATATACTGGNGTGNGCNNNGGNTTGCTCTNTGTCGGCNNNNGCNNCGCAGCCTCAGCAGCATGATTGGGAAAATCACCATNTGCTGCAGATCAACCGCGAACCGGCCCGCGCGGCCTTCATCCCCTACGGAGAGACCAAAGGCGACAGACAGATGTCGCTCAACGGNGACTGGAAATTCAGNTGGACTCCGACCCNNGACACNCGTGTCNTCGGCTTCGAGGCCCCGGACTTCGATGATTCGGCGTGGTCCANGCTCAAGGTGCCGGCNGTGTGGGAGGTCAATGGCTACGGCACACCTATCTACGCTTCGGCCGGATATACTTTCAAGATCAATCCGCCATACGTCACCGACACGCCCAAGGAAAGCTACACGGCATTTGCCGAGCGTAATCCCACGGGGCAGTATCGGCGCACTTTCGAGGTGCCCTCGTCATGGCTTGAGAGCGGACAGACCTTCCTGCGCTTCGATGGTGTGATGAGTGCCTTCTACGTATGGATCAACGGCGAGAGGGTAGGCTATTCTCAGGGCAGTATGGAGCCTTCTGAATTTAACGTGACGCCTTATCTCAGACCGGGTAAGAACCAGATATCCGTTGAGGTGTATAAATACAGCGACGGCTCGTATCTCGAAGATCAGGATTTCTGGAGATTTGCCGGAATACACCGTGACATCACCTTGTTCCATACACCCGATGTGAGGATCCGCGATTTCGCGGTGCGTACGATTCCCGATGCCGACTACCGCGACTTCACCCTGCAGGTTGACCCGCAGCTCGCTGTGGCCGNNGGCGAGCGTGGCGAGGGCTANACTCTGAGGGTNTNGCTNAAGGATGGNGATNCCNTAGTATATGATTCGATAGCNGANATCAAGGAGATTCTNGATCTCGACCATAAGGCTGCCGTGATGAACGANTGGTATCCGCAGCGCGGNCCGCGCAAGCTGGGCCGCTTCAGCCACAAGGTGGAGTCACCGCGCCGCTGGACNGCGGAGACNCCNGAACTCTACACCCTGGAGCTGCAGCTCGCCGATGCCAACGGCAACGTGGTGGAGCAGGCNTCGTCAAAGATAGGATTCCGCAGCGTGGAGGTCAAGGATGGCCNGGTGNTGGTCAACGGCAGNCCGGTNCGTTTCCGTGGNGTGAACCGNCACGAGCANGATCCCCTCATCGCGAGGGTAATGACCGACGAGCTGATGATCAAGGACATCATGCTGATGAAACAGGCAAATGTAAATGCTGTGCGCACAAGCCATTATCCCAATCATCCGCGATGGTATGAGCTCTGCGACTCGCTGGGCATATATGTGATGGACGAGGCGGATATCGAGGAGCACGGTCTCAGAGGCACACTGGCGAGCACTCCCGACTGGCATGCGGTCTTTCTTGACAGGGCTGTGCGCATGGCCGAGCGTGACAAGAATCATCCGTCGGTGGTGTTCTGGAGCATGGGCAACGAGAGTGGCTACGGNCCGAATTTCGCGGCTATCTCGGCATGGCTCCATGATTTTGACCCTACGCGACCGGTGCATTACGAGGGCGCGCAGGGTGTCGACGGCAATCCCGACCCGGCGACAGTCGATGTCATCAGCCGCTTCTATCCGCGCGTCAAGGCCGATTATCTCAATCCCGGCATAAAGGAGGATGAGGACGGCGAGCGCGCCGAGAACGCACGCTGGGAGCGACTGTTGGAGATCGCTGAGCGTGACAACGACAACCGCCCGGTACTCACCAGCGAGTACGCGCATTGCATGGGCAACGCGCTCGGTAATTTCGACGAGTACTGGAGCGAGATCTACAGCAATCCGCGTATGCTCGGCGGCTTTATCTGGGACTGGGTGGACCAGGGCATCGAGGTGGTGCGCCCCGATGGTCTCACACAGATGTCCTACGGTGGCGACTTCGGCGATAAGCCCAATCTCAAGGCTTTCTGTCTCAATGGCGTCATCTTCGCTGACCGCAGCCTGAATCCTAAGTATTATGAGGTAAAGACNGTNTATTCGCCNGTNGNCGTCTCGCTTGTATCGTATGACGCTGCCACGGGTGAGGCCGTGGTACGTTTCACCAACCGCAATCATCATATAGGTCTCGATGGCTATACAGCTACGGCTACTTCCGTAATCGATGGCATACCCGGCCGCCCGTTTGCAATCACGCTACCTCAGCTGCAGCCCGGCCAGAGCGGTGATGTGTCGGTGAATCTCGGCAAGAGCGCCAAGGGTGACACAGACCTCCGTCTCAATATCGCGGTGAATCTGCGCGAGGCCACTGACTGGGCTCCGGCAGGACATGAGATAGTGATGCGACAGCTCGAACTGCGCGACAGGCTTGTNTCCGCGNCNGCNNAGCCNCGNACNGGCATCGCTGAGAAGAATNTCGTNGAATCCGANTCTTCNNTNNCNGTTTCCGGCAAGGNCTTCATGGCCGAGTGGTCACGCTCTACGGGCAATCTNGAGAATCTTACNTATAACGGCCGCCGCTTGGTCGATGGCTCNTCGTTTCAGGCTTTCCGTGCGCCTACCGACAATGACCGCGGNTTCGGCAACTGGCTGGCCAAGGACTGGACCACCAACCGTATTGATTCGGCTGCCGTGAAGTGCGATAATATCGCGTGCGCTGTAAAGGATGGAGTGGCACACATAGATGTGGAGCAGACCTACACATACGTAGCCGGTGCGGTCAAGGTAGTGAGCAGCTGGAGCGTATATGCCGATGGCACAATTGATCTGAGCCAGACCTACACCCGCGGGGGATCGCTGCCCGAGCTACCGCGTCTGGGACTCTCGCTTGTGCTCGACAACGACCTCGACCGCGTATCGTGGTATGGTTTCGGTCCCATGGAGACGTATCCCGACCGTCATCAGGCAGCTTCGATAGGCCGGTGGAGCCAGGCCGTGGGGGATATGTACACCCACTATCCGCGTCCGCAGGACTCCGGCAATATCGAGAGCGTATCCGAGATCTCGCTTGCCGACAGATCGGGCCGCGGTCTGATGGTCAAGGCCCTCGGCAACACCATATCGGCATCAGCCCTCCCATATTCAGCCACCGATATAGCAGCGGTAGCCCATGACTGCGACCTGCGTCCCTCAGGCCACACCTACCTCAACCTCGATGCAGCCGTGATGGGCCTTGGTAACAGCAGCTGTGGCCCCGGCGTCCTCAAAAAGTACGCCATCACCCACGCACCCCAGACCCTGTCCATCCGCCTCTCCCCCCTCAAATAACCCCTAAACGTTCTAACGGTCAGAAGACTTTAATCTGACATAATCTATGGCTCTCTCCTTGATAATCTCTGACGCCATCATGAGCACACGCGAAAACACACAAAAACGCGCAAAAACTTTTTTTTGAGGCCTCTGGCCTCGGTTTTTGCGTGTTTCTTTTCGTTTTCGCGTGTGATATTCTTCACCATTGATGCTTGTCTGAAGTTATCTCTATGGCCTCAGATTAAAGTCTTCCGACCTATAGAACTCCTAAGCGGCGCAACATCACAGATCCCTTCCGGGTATTCATGTTGTTAACATGCGGGGAATCATCATCACATCCCCGGAGGGGATCCACTCGGTTAGCCGGGGGGTGGCGACGTCAGGAGCCTACCCCCGGTATCTGTTACCCCATCAATAGCTACCACGGAGTGGTTGCATATTTCCATACACCAGGCACACCAGCGGTGACATCAGCGGGAGCGTCGAAGTCAAATGGAGACATAAAAGTCACCAGCATAAATGAATACTACCGGTAGTATCGCAGAGGCGCGGTGTGGTCTAAACCACTGGATCCCAGCTCTGCTCCTCTGCTTCTCTGCGTGGTGACATCGGATAGTGGATGATTCCGAAGGCAGATCTATAGGCTCGGACGAGCCACGCTGATCTCAGGAGATACCACGCAGGATTTTTGACCTATGGGTCAAAATGGAGGCTGAAAAGGCTCAAAAATCGTAAAACGCCACGCTATGGGTCAAAATGGAGGCTGATAGCGTGGCTATTTGTTTGGCAATGATTAACTTTGAGTAT
>WFLX010152626.1_pt1 | contig 11882 bp, 10 predicted proteins | sample 4967041 | NCBI WGS metagenome assembly WFLX01 (sample SAMN12857096, study PRJNA449069) | gut metagenome | isolation source: stool from male and female vole | host: Microtus ochrogaster | place: USA:Florida | collected 2017 | reverse complement strand
TACCAGGCAGGCATCGTTCTCTCGAGCTGTTGTCTGTGAACATGATTGGGTGTTTTATGGGTGATATTTAGTTTAATGTCAGAGGATTCATGTATTCGGACCCTGTTCCGGCCGTACATACGAATGCAAATATAGTGTTTTTTTCAAAACATCTGTCATCGGAACTCTTTTAATTCCGGGTCCCGGAGGAATTTGTTTGCATGGCGGCTTCGAATTGTTCCCTGTAGGTCTTCCCGATGGCGACCGTGAGACGATTGTCGAGCACTGCGTTGTTTTTGTCATATCCCGTGAGGTGCCGTCTGTTGATGATGAAGGAACGGTGTACCCTGATGAACCCGTCTTTTGGCAATGCGGCCTCAAAAGAGGTGAGGGTAGTGTGTATCATCATTTTTTTTGTCGTGGTAATGATTCTGACATAATCTTTCAGGGCCTCGATGACGAGAATATCTTCTGTGGCGACGATTTCCGTCCTGCCTTCGGTGCGGACGGTGATGCTTTGTCGGCGGCTTTGTTCGTCCAGGGCCCGCAGGCGAATGTTTTCGCGGGCTTTATCGAACGCTTGTTTCAGTCGTGTGAAAGTGTAGGGTTTCAACAGATAGTCCGCGACATTGAAATNGAAANTCGGCANAGCATATTTTTCATAAGCAGAGGTAATAATGATCTGGGGCTGAGNGGCGACAGGGAGTTTTTCCATAAATTCGATGCCGGTGATTCCCGGCATTTCGATGTCCAGAAAGATCATGTCAGGTTTGTCCTGTTCCAATGCGCATAGAGCCGATACTCCGTCATGAAAGATGCGGACCTCTCTTACCTCTTCCATTCGTTTCAGAAAGAGATGGAGTTTATCTGCCGCCAGAGGTTCATCCTCCACAATAAAAATATTCAGCATGACTCTAAATGTGCATATCCGGAAATTACGGATTCCCGTCTTTAATCACTTTCATGACTCGCCCGGCAATGTTTTCGGGGGGAAGCTGCCGCATGCAGGCATAAGTTCCGAAGCGGCATGGTTTGTTGCCGAAGATAGAACACGGCCGACAAGGCAGATCAAGTTGTACGGCATTTTCGTTTTTTTGCCCCCAGCCGAGGAAGCCTGCAAATGTATGTGTCGCGCCCCATACGGAAACTACCGGGGTTCCCACCAATGAGGCCAAATGCATATTGGCCGAGTCCATGGAAACAACGGTCTGCATGACCGACATGAGACAGATGTCGTCGGTTAGAGAGCCCATGCCGGCGCAGTTGATTGTGCGGGCATGACGTTGCTGCCATTCGTCCAGTTGTTCTTTTTCTTCCGGGCCGCCAAACAATAGCAGGTGAATCCGGCCGTCTTTCTCCAGAAGCAGGTCGATGGCTTTTTCCATCAGCTCCGGTGGATAGATTTTGCCTTTATGCTGTGAGAATGGCGCTATGCCGACAAAAATAGGCCCTTCGCTTTCCTTATGCTCCGGTTCTCCGGAATCGGTTGTCAGTTTATCCAANNACTGTAANCCCGCCGCACGGCAGGAGCGGACGTCCGGGTTGTAATTGAGGGCAAACTCGATCCCCAGCTTTCCGATTGTNCTGTAATAACGGTCGAAACTTGTGGGAAGCTGCCGCCATATCTGGTGTTTTACCAGTTTCTTCTTTTCATTCCGTCCTTTGTCGATGACGGCCACCGGGATTCCGGAGAGCCGGAACCTCAACGACAGCCATTGGGTNCGCAAAACGTTGTGAAGATCGGCCACGGCATCGAATTTCTCTTTCTTCAATTCTAAAAAAAGGCGGTTCAAACCGGCAATGCCCTTGTAATCTTTTTTTATGCGGACGCCTCGCACGCGAATGTTGCTGTCTGCGGGAAGAAGCGCTTTATAGATGGCCGTCGCAGCGGCGGAACTCAGCACCGTAATTTCCATCTCAGGGTGGGCATGTGCCAATGCCGTCACTACAGGGACGGTCATAGCAATGTCTCCGAGGGCGGAAAACCGCATGACGAGCAGTTTACGGACGGATTTCTTTGTTTTCATTTGTTGCCGTAGAGAACGGGATTGAGATTCGGGTCGTTATACATTTTCATCTGTTTATAGACTTTCATGTATTTACGGCCTTCCGCAATGTCATCGAGAAGCTGATCGATAGCAGAACTCAGATCGGTGCGCTGTTGCAGCAAGACCTGTAGCTTTTCGTTACATTTGTCACGGTGTGCGTCGCTGACGTCGGTGCGGTTGACTTCTGCCTGCATGTGGTAGATTTTCAGATAAAGGATGCTGAGACGATCCACCGCCCATGCGGGGCTTTCCGTATTGATGGTTGCGCCCGGCTGGGTGACGGTGTCCTTATACCGGTCGAGGAAATAGCTGTCGATCAACTCTACCAGATCCGTGCGGTCCTGATTGCTTTTGTCTATACGGCGTTTGAGGGTAAGGGCTGCCTGCGGATCGATTTCCGGGTCGCGGATAATGTCTTCAAAATGCCATTGCACGGTGTCGATCCAGTTTTTCAGATACAGATAGTATTCGATGCTTTTTTCCTGATACGGATTGTTGATCGGTGTTTCGATATTATCGAGAACATGATAATCAGCGATGGACTGCTGGAAGATTTTAGCACACAACTCGGTGAATGGCATTGTATTTTTCATTGAAAAATGTTTTATAAAATTAGGCAGCTATCATCCGATAGCCGATGCAAAGATATATAAAGAATTGTGGAACGGGAAATATTTTGCTGTTTTTTTATTCCCGNGTGCCGGCNCCTTGTTTCTACGATGTCGGAACCCGTTGCGGCGGGGCGGTTCCCGATTNCTGCGGTGATTGNGGTTCTTTCTCTGTCGCGGCAACCGTTTACAAGGGTATGTAAGCCGCTTCCGGCCTTCAGAAAAGCGGCGAAAAGGGAAGCGGAGCAAATTAAAGTGTTCATTTTTTCTCTTTTCATACAATATTTGCTATCTTTGCGTTCGCATTTTTTATCAAAACTTCCCTAATGAGAGTTTGCATCGCAGAAAAACCGAGCGTTGCCCAAAGTATTGCTTCCGTCCTCGGTGCGGGAACGCGCATGAACGGATATTATGAGGGTAACGNCTATCAGGTNACGTGNACGTTCGGACATCTNTGTACCCTCAAGGCTCCGCATGAATATACGTCGGAGTGGAAATCGTGGCGGCTGGAATATTTGCCTATGATTCCACCCCGTTTCGGCATTGCGCTGATAGATGATGAAGGGATTCGCCGTCAGTTTTCGGTCATTGAACNATNATACAGCCNGGCCGAATNCATNATCAACTGNGGTGATGCCGGGCAGGAAGGTGANCTGATACAGCNNTGGGTGATGCAGAAGGCCGGGGCCAAATGTCCGGTCTACCGCCTGTGGATCTCGTCGCTGACGGATGATGCCATTCGCGAGGGTTTCGCTCATCTGGAATTGCAGGAAAAATATAATAGGCTCTACGAAGCGGGACTTTCGCGGGCGATAGGCGACTGGCTGCTCGGGATGAATGCCACGCGACTTTATACATTAAGATACGGGCAGCAGAAACAGGTGCTCAGCATCGGGCGTGTACAAACACCGACATTGGCNCTTATCGTCAAACGACATTGGGAAATAGAGAATTTCGTGCCGACCCAATATTGGGAATTGAAAACCGTTTACAGGGAGGTGACGTTCAATGCCACGCAGGGGAGGTTCGCTACCATCGAAGAGGGACAGCAGGCGTTGGAGAAAATCAAGGGTGAGCCGTTCTCCATAACCGATGTTTCGCAGAAAGCAGGCAAGGAGGCTCCGCCGAGGCTCTTCGACCTGACCTCGTTACAGGTGGAATGCAACAAGAAGTTCGCTTTCAGCGCCGATGAAACCTTGCGTCTCATACAAAGCCTTTATGAAAAGAAAGTGACGACCTATCCGCGTGTCGATACGACGTTTCTTTCAGACGATATTTACCCGAAATGTCCGGAGATTCTCAGNCGTTTGTCCGGATATGAGCCGCTCACCCAGCCGTTGCTGGCCGCCGGAAAGAAATTGCCNAAGAGCAAGAAAGTGTTCGACAACAGCAAGGTGACCGATCACCATGCCATCATTCCGACCAATGTTCCNGCCCATCATATTACAGGCGAAGAGCGGAAGGTATATGATTTGGTCGTNCGTCGCTTNATCGCCGCGTTCTATCCCGACTGTCAGATCAAAACGACAACCGTCTTGGGCGAGTCGGGCGGCGTGCCCTTTAAAGTGACCGGCAAGATCATNGTCGCTCCGGGATGGCGTGTGGTTTTCGACGACCAGAAAACGGCAAAAGGNGATGACGACAGCCGTTCCGAAGAGGAGGGAATCCTGCCTGATTTCGTAATCGGGGAAAGCGGTCCGCATCTCCCTTCGTTGCTGGAGAAGTGGACGCAGCCTCCGAAGCTCTACACCGAGGCAACGTTGCTTCGCGCGATGGAAACTGCCGGAAAACTATGTGAAAATGAAGAGCTTCGCGATGCAATGAAAGAGAATGGACTGGGGCGGCCGTCTACCCGTGCCGCCATTATCGAAACACTCTTCAAGCGACGCTATATCCGTAAAGAGAAAAAGAACCTCGTAGCAACGCAGACCGGGCTGGAAATCATTGCCACGATTCATGACGAACTGTTGAAGAGTGCGGAACTGACCGGGCAATGGGAATCAAAACTGCGCAAGATCGAACGGGGAGAATATGAAGCGTCCGCATTTTTGTCAGAACTGAAAGAGATGGTGGCGCAAATTGTCGGCAACGTGAAAAACGACCGTTTTACGCAACGGGTGACTCTCGTTGAGGATCTTTCTGTCGAAAAAAAGGTCAAGGGAAAGCGATCAAAACAGAGTGAGGCTTCCGATACGAAAAAAACTACCGCCTCTAAAGGTAAGAAACCCCGTTCCGCCGCTTCGCCGGCNGGATCGGATGAGGAAANCAAGGCTGTCCGTTACACGGCATCGACCCTTCCGACGGTATGCCCGCTTTGTGGAAAAGGTTCGATATTGAAAGGGCATTCGGCCTACGGCTGCAGTGAATATAAAAACGGTTGCACGTTCAGAATCCCCTTCTCNGAGATTGAGGAAGGGTGATCCGTTTCNTTAAAAATGTATTATATTAAAAAAACAAAGCTCAAAAGATTGCCATTTCCTTAAATAATCCTTACATTTGCCCCATTATTGACAGCTAATAACGAAAATGCGGTTGCATAAACGATATATATTTTTCTTATATTTAAGCGTCTTTGTGGCTATGGTATGTTCTTCGGCGGTTGCGCAGCAGCAGGGAGAAGATCATGCTGCGGTTATAGGCGTGCCGGACGGAGGGGATTTGCCGGTTTCGCTTCATTCGGCCGATTCGCTTTCTTATGACACACTTTCGGCGGTGTCAGGCCTGACGGATATGGCGCTGGAAAAGCTGGTTCCAGATTCGCTGGGCTCCGATTCCCTTACTGTCGATTCCATAGCTNCGATCGCTCCCAAAAAGAAATCCGCCGGTGCCGGTCTGACCGCGGTTGTCAACTATACGGCCCATGATTCACTGGTTTTTTCNGCAGGAAATATGGCTTATCTCTATGGNTCCAGTCAGGTGACGTACGAAGATATCAAACTCGATTCGGAACGTATCCAGATGAGTCTCGACAGTTCGTTAGTACACGCTTACGGCGTGCCGGATTCTACCGGAAAGCTNGTCGGAACACCGGTTTTTGTGGACAAAAGCGGNGAATANGATACGAAAAAGATTTCCTATAACTTCAAGACTGCCAAAGGGTATATTACCGATGTCGTAACTCAGCAGGGAGAGGGATATGTGACGGGAGGCGTTACTAAAAAAATGCCGGACAACGATATTTTNCTGCGCGATGGCAAATATACTACCTGCGATTACCATGAATGTCCGCACTTTTATATCCAACTGACCAAAGCAAGGGTTCGCCCGAAAAAAAATGTCGTTACCGGACCGGCTTACCTGGTTGTTGCTGACGTACCGCTGCCGCTGGCCATTCCGTTTGGATTTTTCCCTTTCACGAAGTCCTATTCCTCAGGCGTTATTATGCCGACGTATGGTGCGGACCAAACCCGCGGACTTTATTTGCGTGACGGAGGTTACTATTTTGCCATCAATGATTACATAGACCTGGCTCTTTTGGGGGAGATATACACAAAAGGTTCCTGGGGAGTCTCGGCGGCAAGCAAATATGCCTGGCGCTATAAGTTTCGGGGGAATTTCAGTTTCAGTTATCTGAAAACCATCACCGGCGACAAGGGTTTGCCGGACTATTCGGAGTTTACCAACTTCAAGGCGGTGTGGTCGCATACGCAGGATTCGAGATTCAATCCGAATCTGACGCTTTCTGCCAGTGTGAANTTNACAACTTCCGGTTATGACCGTAACAACCTGACCAGTTATTACAGCACCGATATGACCCAAAGCACCAAAAGCTCTACGGTCAATCTTTCCTACAAGGTGCCGAACAAGCCTCTGACAATCTCTGCCAGCACCAGCATAACCCAGCGTACCCAGGATTCTACATTGGTAGTTTCGTTGCCCGATCTGACGATCAGCATGAGCCGCGTTTATCCATTCAAGAGAAAAGTACAGAGCGGCGCCGCCCGCTGGTATGAAAAAATCGCCATGAGTTATACCGGGCGTATCACCAACTCCGTTACCTGTAAGCAGGATGAGTTCAAAAACAAGTCTCTACTGAAAGACTGGCGCAACGGTATGCAGCACTCGATTCCGATTTCCGCTTCATTTACGGTCCTGCGATACATCAACATCACGCCATCCTTTAACTTCACGGATCGTATGTACACCCATAAGACAGAGCGTTTCTATGATCCGACAGTAATGAACCCCAACGGCACCTACGGCGGTCTGGTCAGCGATACGACCTATGGATTCTATAATATCTATAATTTCAGCACGAGCATCAGCGCCAATACGAAACTTTACGGTTTTTATAAACCGCTGCCGGTATTCAATTCTAAGCTGGTCGCCGTGCGCCATCTTTTTACACCGACATTGAGTTTCACTTATACCCCTGACTTCAGCGATCCGAAGTTCGGTAGCTGGGATAGTTATGAAACTCCCGATGCAGCAAGCGAAACCGGGTGGCGGAAAGTCAAATACTCGCCTTTTTCAGGATATGCCTTCGGTACGACCGGTCAGGGAAAATCCGGCGCGATTTCTTTAAGCCTCAGTAATAATCTCGAGGCCAAAATCCGCAGCGATCGGGACTCTACCGGTTACAGGAAAATCAGTCTTATCGATAACCTGACGACAAGTATCAGCTATAACCTTGCCGCCGATTCGATGCGATGGAGTCAGACCATCCCTGTATCCATGAATTTAAAGTTCGGCAAGGCCGGTTCCATGAATCTTTCGGCCACGTTTGATACCTATCTGTATGAAGTATCGTCTTCCGGCACCCCTTATCATATCGACAAGCCGCGATGGGAGGTCGGAAAATTTCCCCGGTTGATGAATACCGGATATTCTTATTCCTACAGTCTCAATAATAATAAGTTGGCCAAGCTGTTCGGTTTCAGAAGCAGTTCCGATGACAAGCAGGTAGACGAAGAGATGGAGGCGGCTGAAGAAGAGCTGATGGATTTGCCCGATGAGGACGAAGATCCTTTCACTTCGATGGAGGAAAAGCCGGCTAAGAAGTCCTCGACCTCTTCAAAATATGATGAAGACGGATATATAAAATGGTCGGTGCCGTGGTCGATGAACGTTTCATATACGATGCGTTATGCTTACGGCAGATTCAACGTCCGGAAAAAGGAATACGATTTGCGCCTGACCCACAGCGCCACCGTCTCAGGCAGTATTCAGCCGACGAAAAACTGGAATTTCAGCTATAACTTCACTTATAATGTGAACGACCACAAAGTTACCTATATGAATATCAATTGTACCCGTGATATGCACTGCTGGAACTTGACTGCATCGTTGAACCCGATGGGGCGGTATGCCTCGTTCAATGTATGCATTGCCGTGAAGGCCTCGATGCTGCGCGATATGAAGTATGAGAAGACTTCTGTATCGCGTTCCAATAAAATCAACTGGTACGATGATTGATATATATTTCAGAATGAAAAATGAAAATAGCTATTGTCAAATATAATGCGGGAAACGTTTATTCGGTCTGCTGTGCCTTGTCGAGATTAGGCGCAGAGGCTGTTGTGACAGATGATCCCCGGCAACTGATGGCGGCAGATAAAGTGCTTTTCCCTGGAGTAGGTGAAGCTGCGGCCGCTATGCATTATCTGAATGAACATCGTCTGTCGGAAGTGATCCGATCCTTGCGGCAGCCTGTACTTGGCATTTGCATCGGGATGCAGTTGCTTTGCCGGCATTCGGAAGAAGGCGACGTCGATTGTCTGGGAATTTTTGATCAGCCGGTACTGAGATTCCGTTCGGAGTGCAAGGATTTCCGGGTGCCGCATGTCGGATGGAATCAGGTCGCTTCGCTGAAGACGTCTTTGTTCAAACAGATTGAAGAAGGGAGCAATCTTTATTATGTGCATAGCTACTATGTGCCGGCATGCGATAAAACGATTGCCGTAAGCGATTATATCCGCCCCTATAGCGCTGCCCTCCGGCAGGATAATTTTTTTGCCGTGCAGTTTCATCCCGAAAAAAGCGGCGCGGTAGGCGACCGGATATTGAGAAACTTTTTAGAATTACCATATTGAATATTTAAGGAAGAGAAAGCAAAGATGATTGAGATTATACCGGCCATAGATATTATTGACGGTCAGTTGGTTCGCCTGAAACAGGGCGATTATGCCGAAATGAAGGTCTACAGCAACGATCCGCTTGAGATTGCCCGTTCTTTTGAGGATGTCGGCATCCGGCGGCTCCATGTCGTGGATCTGGATGGTGCGAAAAATAATCATATTGTCAACTACAAGACCCTTGAAATGCTGGCGTTGCGAACCTCTTTGGTCATTGACTTCGGTGGCGGGCTCAAGAGCGACGAGGACGTGAAGATCGCTTTCGACTGCGGTGCCCACATGATTACCGGCGGTAGCATTGCCGTTCACAGACCTGCTGTCTTTCTGAACTGGCTGGAAAAATACGGTACGGAACGTATTATTCTCGGTGCGGATATCAAAGAGGGGAGAATTGCAGTTTCCGGCTGGCAGGAGTTTTCCGATGCCCGTTGGCAGACGTTTATCCAGAGCTTTGTGGAAAGGGGTGTCAGCCGAGTGATCAGTACCGACATAGCGCGTGACGGAATGTTGTCCGGTCCTTCTACCGAATTATACAAAGACATGATGACCGCATTTCCTGAATTGCATGTCACAGCCAGTGGCGGAATCAGTTGCATGAGTGATGTCCGTCAACTGGAAGAGGCCGGTGTGCCTGCCGTCATTATGGGTAAGGCCCTCTATGAAGGGCGGATCACGTTGAAAGAACTGGAAGCGTTTCAATGCGGTGCCGGAAAAGATAACCTTTAACATGAAAGAGCCATGCTGACGAAAAGAATTATTCCCTGTCTGGATGTGAAGGAGGGAAAAACCGTGAAAGGAGTGCAATTCGTCGATTTCAGGGATGCCGGAGATCCGGTAGCCCTGGGGCGTCAGTATAGCGAGATGGGCGCTGACGAGTTGGTGTATTTAGATATAACGGCCTCTCATGAGGGGCGTAAGACATTTGTCTCTTTGGTGCGAAAGATCGCTGCCGAGGTCAATATTCCTTTCACCGTCGGAGGTGGAATCAATGCCCTCGAGGATGTAGAGTGTCTTTTGTCGGCCGGCGCCGATAAAGTTTCTGTCAATTCGGCTGCATTGCGACGTCCTGAGCTGATTTCAGAAATAGCGAGGAGATTCGGTTCTCAGGAATGTGTCGTCGCCATCGATGCAAGGGAGGAAAACGGAGTCTGGACCTGTTACCTCAACGGCGGCCGCATTTCCACCGGCCGTACTTTGTTCGATTGGGCTTATGAGGCCCAGGAACGCGGGGCTGGTGAGATCCTGTTTACTTCGATGAACCACGACGGTAGCAAGAGCGGTTATGCCAACGGGGCTTTGGCCCGCTTGCATGACAGACTTTCTATTCCTGTCATCGCATCGGGCGGTGCCGGTTGTATGGAAGATTTCCGCGAAGTTTTCCTGACCGGTCATGCCGATGCCGCTTTGGCCGCCAGTGTTTTTCATTTCGGCGAAATTTCCATCGGTATGCTTAAAAATTATTTGCATGACGAAGGAATTTGTGTGAGAAGAACTATATAGAATGAATTTATTAAAAACAATAGCGATGGAAATAGATTTTTCAAAAATGAACGGGCTTGTGCCTGCCATTATTCAGGATCATGTCACCTCCAAGGTACTGATGTTGGGATTTATGAATGAGGAGGCCTACCGGAAAACGGTAGAAACAGGCAAAGTGACTTTCTGGTCGAGAACGCGCCATTGTTTGTGGACGAAAGGCGAGACTTCCGGCAATTATTTGCATGTCGTCGATATTCTGAACGACTGCGATCATGACACATTGCTGATCAAAGTGCATCCCGATGGCCCTGTCTGCCATACCGGTGCCGATACCTGCTGGGGTGAAACCAACACCGGAGATATAGCTTTCCTGCAATATCTGCAGGATTTCATAAATCGGCGTTACCGCGAGATGCCTGAAGGGTCCTATACAACCTCTCTGTTCAAAAGCGGCGTCAACCGCATGGCACAGAAAGTGGGAGAAGAGGCCGTGGAGACTGTCATAGAGGCTACGAACGGCAGTGATGAACGGATGATCTATGAGGCANCGGATCTGATATATCACNTGATCGTATTGTTGACATCCAAAGGCCANTCACNGGCGGAACTGGGGGCTGAGCTCCGGGAGCGGCANAGTGAAGGCTGGNGNAAGCATTAATTTTTATACTGGAAACGCATATGGAACTTATTGATTTCAAATCTGCAACGATTGAAAGAGAAGAGCAGACGCTATTTGAGGAGGTGGATTTTCAAATATCTTCCGGAGAGTTCGTTTATTTGATCGGCCGGGTNGGTAGCGGCAAAAGTTCATTGCTTCAGACCATTTATGCAGAGCTTCCCGTAGCGGAGGGAGAGGCCCGGGTTCTGGATTACGACCTGCGGCACTTGAAGCGGAGCAAAATTCCATATTTGCGTCGTCAGTTAGGTATTATATTCCAGGATTTNCAGTTGCTGACCGACCGCTCCGTGGAAGAAANTCTCCGCTTCGTTCTGAAAGCCACCGGGTGGACATCGGCCAGCGATATCCGGGAACGGATCGATACCGTCCTGACANAGGTCGGTATGGAAAACAAAGGCTATAGAATGCCCAACACTCTATCCGGTGGGGAACAGCAGCGTGTGGTTATCGCCCGTGCGCTCTTAAATTCTCCTTCGATTATTCTGGCCGATGAACCGACCGGAAATCTGGATCCGGATACCGGCAACAACATTGTACAGTTGCTGTACGATATTTGCAGGAAAAACAATACGGCCGTTATCATGTCGACACATAATCTACATCTGCCGGAAGCGTTTCCCGGCAGAGTGTTACGTGTGGAAGATCGAAAATTGAAAGACGTCAGTACCCAGTATTGTCCAGAATCTCATAACGGGGGATCTGAGGAAGAAATTCAAACTGCATCTTCTCCCGATCCAGATGACAACAATAATGATGAAGACCGTTGCTCACAAACAGATACTCGACCTGAAGAGCGAAGTTGTAGCGAATTATCTGATCAAATACCTTCTGATTCAGCTGAACTGTAGGGGCTTTGTATTCGGCGATGGCCAAAGGCTCTCCGGAGGTGCTGAAAATGACAGAATCGCACCGTTTTTCCGCATTGCCCACGCGAATGGAAATTTCATTGCCGATACATCCTTGCGGATAGCCGAAAAATGGAGAAATGAGATAGCGGACAAAATGCTGGCGCACC
>WFLX010140928.1_pt1 | contig 11882 bp, 15 predicted proteins | sample 4967041 | NCBI WGS metagenome assembly WFLX01 (sample SAMN12857096, study PRJNA449069) | gut metagenome | isolation source: stool from male and female vole | host: Microtus ochrogaster | place: USA:Florida | collected 2017 | reverse complement strand
GGACGAAATTTGCCACAGCGTAGGTCACTGTATACCCCACTGCCGGCACTGTGCTCTCAAGCGTGTCTTCCCTCGCACCCATTGAGGCCACGCCGCAGCGCGCTGCGGCTGCACATCCCAAAGTCTCCCGCCCGCTGCGCTTAAACACCGCGAGACTTAGACCCCTATCACAAAATGGGGTCCACAATTATTTAAAATAATTTTTTGGGTATCTCAGATTATTGGAATATATTTGTCGTAAATTTGGCTTAATAAATGGATAAAACAACGAAATCTAATCAAACGGCTGCAAGACTGGTAGCCTTCATCACGGTATTCTGCCTGCTTGCCGCTCTCGCTATCGTACGCAACGGCTCTCTTTTCGGCACGGATATGGTAAGCCTCTTTCACACCGAAAAGACAGACAATAGTGAGACGCAGCAATCTGTAAGCACCATCAGGCATGAAGGTTCTCAGGAAATTATCAACACTACTGATTTAGGCAAGGATATCTCGGGCTATGGCGGGCCGGTACCCCTTGAGATTTACGTCTCTGACGGTAAAATTGATTCTATCGTGGCTCTTCCCAACTCTGAAAGCCCGAAGTTTTTCGGCAGACTGCAGTCAGCCGGCTTGACACGGAGTTGGGACGGCATGACTCTTGCAGAAGCCGCTTCTATGGATGTAGATGCCGTCACGGGCTCCACTTATTCTTCCAATGCTTTTATAGCCAATGTGCGCGCCGGTGCTGCTTTCGCTGAAGGAAACAAATCCGTCAATAAAACGCATATTTCAGTAGAAGCCATTATCGCATTAATCGTGATTTTGGCCGGTGCTATATTGCCACTCTTTATCAAGAAACCGGCTTACCGCATTGTGCAGCAGCTGTGTAATGTCGCAGTTCTCGGCTTCTGGGGAGGCACATTCATCGACTATGCCATGATGCTTAACTTCTTTTCGTCTGCTCCCCGTTTTACATTAAGTTTCTGTATAACCCTGTTGCTCCTCATCACTGGTCTTGTCTACCCTCTCTTCAAGAAGCCAAATTACTATTGCACATGGATATGCCCCTTCGGCTCACTACAGGAACTTGCCGGCAAACTCTGTAAAAAGAAATGGAAATTGTCACCTAAACTGATTAAAGCCCTTGACAACTTCCGCCAATTATTATGGGTCGTATTGCTCTCCTTGCTCTTTATAGGCTGGGCAACAAGTTGGATAGATTACGAAATATTCACAGCATTCATCGTAGAGTCTGCATCATGGATTGTAATCGCAGTCGGCGGCCTTTTTGTAGTCTTGTCGCTATTCGTGACGCGACCTTTCTGTCGATTTGTGTGTCCCACAGGCTCATTACTTAAACAGGCATAATTATTACACGATAATCAAATAGGATAAATATGAAAAGTTATCATTGGATCATGTTGCTATTGGCAATCGCACTTATTGCCGTTTCCGTCCGCCTCGCTATTGTATCATCATCCGAACAAAAGGATGTTAATGAGTCAGACTCGGTGATAGAATGTATCATGACCCGCACCAGCGTACGCAATTACACCGGTGAAGAGGTCAATGACAGCATAATAAATAAAATCCTGCGTGCAGGCATGGCTGCTCCCACAGCCGCCAATCAGCAACCCTGGCAATTTGTAGTCGTCACAGACCAAATTCTTAAAGACTCAATCACAAATGCCTTTGAATACACTAAGATGGTGAAAGACTGCAGTTTTGCAATAGTGGTATGCGGAGACATGGACAATCTTTTTGAGGGAGACATTCCCGACGGCGGTTTTTGGGTAGAAGACTGTTCAGCAGCCTCCGAGAATANGCNNCTTGCTGCCCATGCACTTGNCTTAGGNGGCGTNTGGTGTNGCATCTACCCTCTCCGAGACCGCGAGCAACGCCTTCACTCAATTCTAAACCTCCCCTCCAATCTAACCCCTCTGAACGTAATGGCATTTGGATATCCCTCTCAGCCGACATCTCCCAAAAACAAATGGAATCCGGCCAAAGTGCATTACAATTCTTTTCGGTAAAGATACATTTTTACAGAAAGAGTCTTACTTTTGTTTTATCGACTTCTTTTTAAGCACGATATAGGAGTCTCCTTTATCTGTGTTAAGTCGCGTGATGGAGTCGTTGATACAGTCAATGGCATTTACCATAGGCAGTATTTTCTTCAGCATCTCCTCCAGCTCCATATTGTCACAGGCCATTTCTGTGGCTGATATCTCGCTAAGATNAATCGAGTTGCCTGTCTGCTGATAGCGACNCNCNATANGATTACAGTNGGTCATCACACCGAATGTGTCATCATCCNTGAANTCAATGTAAGNAGTTACACCCGGNTCAATCTCCGACGGGCGAACATATGATGAGTCGTTTTCCACAACGTTCTCCACATCCCATTGACCCACGATACTGTTTACTGCCGTTTCAGATATATCGGTTTTTCCCACACTGTCGGCTGCNGACTTGTCTGAACTCTCTTTTGTGCCGGCGCATGAAGCAAACACGGCAAGAACGCTCAATATTGAAACGGATAATATAAGACTGCCTTTCATTCTTTTTCTCATAAAATAAATTCTTTTTTTCAAATTTATTACAAATTTTTGATATTCACAAGCGCAAGATTGTTATCAATCATATACAGAGAATGATAATAAAGATAAATAGTTAGAGAATGATAATCAAGAGCAGACTTATACCTAAAGGATACTGTGTAAATCTTTTCGGAACTTTTTGGGCTCGAAAGACGGATTGGATAGACAAATATGTCATCAATCACGAACGCATCCATACTGCCCAGCAACGCGAATTGCTCTTTCTCCCCTTCTATCTACTATACATTCTCGAATGGCTCGTCAGACTCGTGCAATATCGCGACCATAAGAAGGCATACTACAACATCTCATTCGAGCGAGAAGCCTATACCCACGGCCACGACCTGACATATCTCCCCCAACGCCACCCCTACGCATGGCTCAAATATATTTTCCGTCGCTCAGCTCGTTCCGACACCCTCCGCAATCCCGCAGAATAAGAACCATTGTCAAATTTCATATTTGCTCGTTTNCATGATATTTANTATCTTTNCATTATACGTNCAGGCCCGCTTTCTGCAAAAATTGTTAATGCAGAGAGGCAAGCGTCTAAATTTAAGAATATCATCATGCGCCAAGATAACGAACTGGAAGGACTCTCATTATTGGGAAACCAAAACGTAAAATATCCCACAGATTATAATCCGGATCTTCTTGAGACTTTTGACAACAAGNATCCGGAAAACGAATATGTGGTGACTTTCGACTGCCCNGAATTCACAACACTATGTNNTAAAACCGGCCAACCCGATTTCGGACATATTTACATCTCCTATATACCGCGCGTAAAAATGGTGGAGAGTAAAAGCCTGAAGCTTTATCTCTTTTCATTCCGCAATCACGGAGACTTTCATGAAGACTGTGTCAATATTATCATGAAAGACCTCATACGGCTTATGGATCCGCGTTACATCGAAGTGCGAGGCGACTTTATGCCCCGTGGAGGTATCAGTATTCTCCCCTTTGCCAATTATGGAGACCAAGACCACACCTCCCTCGTAGAGAAACGTCGAGCCGATGCTTTCACTGAAAACATCAACCGTTGACAGACCACTGAATAAAGCAAGTAATTAATACCTGATTTTTCACAATGCAGAAAGATTCCATCTTAGTATTGTCAGGCGGTATGGACTCCGTCACAATGCTGCATGAATATAAAGACCGCATCGCGCTCGCTGTAACTTTCGACTACGGCTCTCTTCACAATGCCCGAGAAATAGAGTGCGCCCGGACCAACTGTCGCAACCTCGGCATCGAGCATCTTGTCATCCCCCTCGCATTCATCGGAAAATATTTCAAAAGCGCACTGCTTGACACTCCGGAAGCTATCCCCGAGGGCAACTATGACGATGACAACATGAAATCCACAGTCGTACCGTTTCGCAACGGCATAATGCTCGCCGTGGCATGCGGACTTGCAGAAAGCCGCGACCTACGCCATGTTATGCTTGCCAATCACAGCGGAGACCATGCCATATATCCCGATTGCCGACCGGGTTTTGTAGAAGCAATGTCAGAGGCGATGAGTGAAGGTACTNACGAACACATAANCANCANCGCCCCATACNCAGGACTTACCAAAAATGAGATAGCCTGCCACGGACGCGACCNCGGCGTAGACTACTCGCTGACATACAGCTGCTATCGGGGCGGAGAGCAACATNGCGGCAAATGCGGCACTTGCCGAGAACGCCGGGAAGCGCTCGCTTTTGCCGGTATTGACGACCCCACTCTTTATCTTGATTGAATATCGCTGACAATGTATTACGTAAAAAAAAGACTTGAAATATCCGCTGCGCANCGTCTGAACCTGTCATACNAAAGCAAGTGCACCCNACTCCACGGCCACAACTGNATTATCACCGTNGAATGCAAATCTCCTTNTCNTAATAAAGATGGGATGGTGACCGACTTCACTCACGTTAAAGAGAAAGTGCAAAATCTCCTTGACCATAACGTGCTCAACGAGATATTGCCCTTCAATCCTACCGCTGAAAACATTGCCCGCTGGATTGTAGACAATATAGAAAATGCGTGGAGATGCGAGGTGCAGGAGAGCGAAGGAAATATTGCCATTTACGAAAAGGATTAAGACTCTTCTAAGTAGACTAAATCATGCGCACTGTCAACGAAATATTCTATTCTCTTCAGGGAGAAGGCGCACACACCGGANTGCCTATGGTATTCGTCCGCTTCGCCGGATGCAACCTGCATTGCCCGTTTTGCGACACTCAGCATCAATCCGGCACTCCAATGTCTGATGATGAAATAATAGAAGAGATCATGAAATATCCGNAGGCTCAGTGGATCGTACTGACCGGCGGCGAACCAACCCTCCAGATTGACAATGACTTCGTAAAAAAACTAAAGCAATACACCGGCAAAAAAATCGCCATAGAAACCAACGGCACCAATCTTGTCCCGGAGGCCATCGATTGGGTAACTGTCTCTCCCAAAGGAGGACTGACTCCCGAACTTTCCACTTACGACCAACAAATTCTCGTAGAAGAAGCAGACGAAATTAAAGTTGTTGACACCGGACAAGNCGTCACCCCATACTTCANCCTCCCTTGCCGCACATCCGACACTGTAATGTGTCTCNAACCATGCTNTGTGCCTGACCCCGACCAATATAGTCACAATCTCAATCGCACCATCCGCCGTGTGCTTGAAGATCCACGCTGGCGACTCTCTATACAGACTCACCGCTATCTGAATATCCCGTAATTCCCGCTGAATTTTATCTAAATTTATCATAAGACCCGATTTTAAAGAAAAAAGGTCATTTACAGATGATATATTCGATAATTTTGATATAAAAGCAAGAGAAAAAAGCATCATTTTTTAAAATTTCTGCTTTTTTTCTTTGAAAAATTTGCATTTGTAAATTTTTTCGCTTTTATTTGTGTGTAATTTGTAAATTCTGACAAACAAACTGAGCTTATTTCGNGTNATAATTCTGTATATTGTGTAACTGCANAATGATTNNCNTCATGAAGTCTTACNCCTNAACAATATNAGTCAACCCGTCAACTCAGACTGCGGGAGAGAAATTCACTCAAGCTGCTTCAGTTCTTGAGAAAAGTGTCAATACCGTTGCCGATTCTCTCAGAAATTCCGTCAATATCGCAGACGCAGACGACTCCAGTCTGCTTCCGGTGCTACTTAAATTAGTCTTCGGAGTGTCAGGCAGGCAGTCCGGACTCTCTGCCCCAATGGACGCCGTTACTTTAATAGCACGCTGCGCACTTGGAATTTTCGTCATCGCTATTGCAGCGCTCGGGCTCGGTAATGCAAATTCTGCTCTCCTGTATATTCTCGGATTTTTGACTATTGGCGGATTCATGACTCGCCTATCATTGATTACGCTGGCCATTACCCAACTGGCGGCTGCATCTTCACTAACATTCGCCGGAATGCATGATGTCTCAATAATCGTCACCGTTACAGCAGCTGTTATTGCACTAATTGGTCCGGGACACTCTTCGCTCGATGCATTCATCGAAAGATATCTCTCACGTAAAGCCACTTCTTATCTTAAAAGAAGAGACAACGAACGCCGCGATTCTTACCGCGCATTCCAATATTCTGAGTAATACTATTGTTACTCAATTAATATTAATCTCTATCTATCACGATACTGACAATTCGGATTTTTACCATATACGGCGTCGCGCTTCTGCGTGGCGCCTGACTTTTATAATAGTAAAAGGATTTCTGACTGTCAAAACTCTTTACTTCTACCATGCGGGTCTCTCCGGCCGGAACTGCACTCTTGACATCCGCCTCTCTCTTATGCAGCAATTTACCCTCGGGGGTAAGATAAGTAATCTCAACCCTCATTGAGCGTATCGCAGCATCAGTATTATTTTGCACTATCCACGTCTCGCGAGCAGACGTCAGCGGTTTGTCATACCCGGTAAAGACTATATCCTCACATAGCATCTCAAATCTTAAGGAATCTGTCTCACAATTCAGTTCTTCCTCCCATGGACGCGCCTCTGTTCTCTCCGTCTTCGACGCCTTAAGCGACAGGCGCGTGCGCTTACCGTCAATATTTACGGGCTGTAATAATACGATGACCAGCACAGCGGACGACAGAATTCTGCATATTTTATCCTCTCGAATATTCATCGCTCTAAGCTGTTATAGATACCGCACACGAAAACGCGACGAACCGTTGCCATCATAAGATGGATAAACCCGTCGCATCCCTTCAGGCAATTTCTCAAGTGGATTATCTACGCTGATACGCAACGTGGAGCGCAATTTATTCCAGAATACCGGCAATATCGTCGAGCCACTGATTTTCACCTTTACCTTAAGGCCCTCTACCACCAGCGACTCCTTGTCAGATGACAACGTAGCCACACAATCACACAGTCTGCCCGGCAGTCCATGTTCTACCGTGGTGCATAGGCTCATTCGGAATTTTCCCGGCTTTGCCGACTCCATAAGATAACCCATGATGTCACCCGGCTTCAGACGCACGTCTGCCGACTCTACCACGCTGATAGTGTAACGATAGTTCTCCCTTTTGTCACGAATGATCAGCACTGTGATACCATCTCCGGTGTATTCCCATATACCCTCTACGCCTCCCGTGCCTATACGGTCAGCATACTCCCGTGCCTCTGTAATGTCTACCGGCAGAGGAGCAGTCTCACCTTTCAGAGTCAGGAATATCCCGGACAATAATAATAACACTCCTATCCGCAACATCCTTTATTACGGCTTGGTAGAAAAGGTATATGTCACTCCCAGTGAGAGTATCTCCTTCAGCATCCAGTGATGCCAACGGGATGAATTGAAATCCGAACTTGAGTCAAAGCGAGGATAGACATAGAGCTGGGTGGAGAGAAAACGGTTGATGTTGAAATTAAACGTATTCTCCCAGTCGGCTTGAAAATAAGAATAATCCGTAAANAGGAACATTCGTGACTTCCAACTGATATTGCTCGTGATCTGCCAGTCTAACGTCAGCTCTGCATTGCTACCTATCTCACTGTGAGTATGCTTGCCGGGTGCTATATTAAACTGTGTCTTGTCTATCCGGTCTGACAGACAGGCTTTCATATTGTAAGATATCGGAGATATCGAGGCTGCAAATTTCAGGCTGCCACCTCTGCCGGTCGTAGCATACGTCATACCGAGACCGATATTTAAGTCAGCCGGAGATAGAAATGAGGCTGTCATTGCCGGTGAATCCGCCGGATAAGCATTGAAAAACTGTGTCTTGAATTNCAGCNTCGCTGAATAAAACCATTTCTGCCATGCACGGNAACCGGCCTTCNGGNTATATTGCAACTGATCTTGGGAGATACTGTACTTATGAAGCGAACCCTTGGGATTGGTGCTGATGGCAAGTTTATAACTAAGTGCAGAATTAAACATCAGATTGGGATGATACACCTGATTGAGTGATACCTCCCAATTGAAGTTAAAGAGAAGAGAGAGATATGACGTGCCGCCTTGATACCAGTTGCTGCTCACGTATGCTTGAGATACGTGAAGTCCGGCAGCCAACAGGTGAAGCCAGTTTCGACGTCTCACCTCAAATTCCGGCAACACCGCTGCTTCTGCATCCACCTCCGGCAAATCAAGACTCTTTATAAAGGTCATGAAGTCATATTCATCTTCAGGCAGTGACGGCGGCGGCGGCACATCCCAGCTCGCATACGATATCCTCTCCGGATTGGCTATCATATACTGATAACGCAAATCACGCAACTGACGGGAGGCGCGCATTGACACTGTATACCATTCCGGCAGTTGATAGTCTGATGCGGATGCCGACAATTCCGGCTTAAACTTCCGGACGCTCATATACCCGCTGTATACCAACGGCATCTCTATAGCCGTCTTTCCGTAATCCTGATAATACTTGCTTACAGCCGGCGTAATCTCTATCGACTCCCATATGGAGTCAACATTTACTACATTTTTCCCATGCCCGCATACTGAGCAATCACAATCCGTAGCCTTTTCACATACTATCGAAGACTGCGCATTCAGCGACAGACACAAAAGGGAGAGAATATATATGATTATCGTGCGTTTCATCAGTTTACCGGATTACCTGAAAGTATCGTTGTGTAGTCTTGAGAATTAATCACTCGCAAGGCTTCCTTAAATAAGGGGTCATGCTCATTATACACCTTAAAGAAGGTGGCATTATCATACACGTCTCTGCCTATCAAGCCTTTTATCATCATGCGCATAAGGGGGAGACTGCGCTCATATTCCTCTTCGTCAAATTTCACCTCCTCCTTGTCAGCCATATCCTTAATTTCGGCAAGCATTGCGGGGGTTACCTCAAATGATTTCACAAAGGCATCATCCGTGGGATATTTCTTTTTCAGAGCCTTGCGCTCTTTATCCACATAGTCCATGGCAAACTTATTGAAGATACCCTTTGCCATCACATTACGGTAATATTTGGTATACTCAGTAGTATCAAGCGCCACAAAACGGTCGGGATATATACCACCTCCGCCATACACCGTGCGATGACGCACGAGTGTCTCATATCGCAGTGAGTCATTGTATTTCACACTGTCGCCGTGCATCAACTCACCGTGATTGAAGCGATCCTCGATATCTTTACGGTAACCATCCTCATCTCCCTTGACGTATGGCTTCTGAATATCCCTTCCTGTGGGAGTATAATAGTGAGCCACCGTAAGACGTATCATCGAACCGTCCGGAAGAGGTATCGGCCGCTGCACAAGGCCTTTGCCGAATGTGCGTCTGCCTACTACCACACCTCTGNCCCAGTCTTGCACCCCNCCGGCTNTANTCTCGGCGGCAGAGGCTGAATNCTGGTTGGCCATCANTACAAGAGGACCGTTNGCAAAANTTGGTCCGCGACGCTCCGAAGGTGCTGTATAAGCATCATAACGCGGCGAATTCAGACCCTCGGTATACACGGCGAGTTTGCCGGGGTCGAGAAATTCCCCAAGCAGATCGATGGCTGCCTGAAGATAGCCGCCGCCATTATCGGTAAGGTCAAGTATCAGCGCTGTCATCCCCTTACCCTTGAGTTCTTTCAATTTGTCTACCACCTCTTTGTGAGTCTCCGCGCCGAACTTATTCAGACGGATATAGCCGGTATGGTCATCCACCATATACGCTGCATCTACGCTGTAAATGGGTATATCATCTCGAGTGATACTGAATGGAATCGTGTCGGTCTTGCCCTCCTGCTTTCTGAGAACGGTGACATCCACACGGCTACCTTTCGGGCCGCGAAGACGCTTCATTATATCCTTATTCTTCATCTTCACTCCGGCGATATTACTGTCGTTGACCGCTATTATCCGGTCGCCCGCAAGCATACCGACACGCTCGGACGGACCGCCACTCACTGTCTGTATCACATACACGGTGTCCTTCGTCATATTGAAGACTATGCCTATACCGCTGAAATTACCTTCCAAAGGCTCATTTAGTTCGCGGGTCTCCTCAGCTGTGGAATATGATGAATGAGGATCCAGCTGCTCAAGCATGCCCCGTATGGCATCTTCCGCCAATTTATCTTCATCCACACTATCTACATACAGCTCACGTACAGCCTGCTGAGCTATCAGCAACTTCTGCTGCGGCATACCGATATTGAGGTTAAAACCCACGGCAGCCGACACTGCGCCAATCAATATGGCTAACGGCAATATTCTTCTTATATTCATTTTCATTTCAATTCTTTATTATTTACGCCTTTTTCACCGGCGAGCATTCTCTTTCCACATCCTCTCGCGTCGCTATATACGGACTCACATCGTGTCCGAAATGAGCCAGTTCCCGCACCATCGACGAGGAGACACTGCTTAACTCCGGACGCGCACATAGCATCACTGTCTCTACGTCTGCTATCGCCATATTCGTATCTGCCATCGTCTTTTCATATTCATAATCCATCCCACTGCGCACTCCCCTTATCACGCATACGGCCTCTTCACGCCTTACCATGTCGGCTGTAAGCCCGGAGTTGGTCACTACGCTTACAGGATAGCCATCAAACAGCATTCTCAGATGAGCGCACGTCTGCTCAGCCTTCTCTACGCTTTCCGGCTTGTTGATATTCACACCTATGCATATCACTATATGGTCGAAAAGACGAAGACCGCGGGCCACTATATCCAGATGGCCTTTCGTGAATGGATTGAAACTACCGGGATATAACGCTCTCTTCATATCTGCGAATCATCCTCCACAAGAAGATTGTCTATAATAAAATTCTGACGGTCAGGAGTATTCTTACCCATATAAAATTCAAGAAGTTGATCAGGAATATCATCCCGCTTGATCACCACCGGGTCAAGGCGCATGTCCGGACCTATAAACTCCGCAAATTCCTCGTCGTTGATTTCACCAAGACCCTTGAATCGTGTGATGACTGCGTTATTTCCCAATTTCTTGATAGCTGCCACTCGCTCCTCATCACTGTAGCAGTAATAAGTATCTTTTTCACCCTTCTCCTCCTCGCCTTTGCCACGTCGCTTTGATCTGCCACGCTTTGCAGCAGCCTTGCTCCGTACACGGAATAGCGGGGTCTGCAGGATGTATACATGTCCCTTCTTGATCAAATCCGGGAAAAACATCAGGAAGAAGGTGATAATCAGCAGACGTATATGCATGCCGTCTACATCTGCATCGGTAGCGATGATGACTTTATTATATCGCAATCCCTCTATGCCGTCCTCAATATTCAGCGCTGCCTGGAGCAGATTAAACTCATCGTTCTTGTATACCACCTCTTGCGTCATGCCAAAGGTATTCAGCGGCTTGCCGCGAAGTGAGAATACGGCCTGATATTGAGCATTGCGCACCTTTGTAATGGTGCCCGATGCCGAAAGACCCTCAGTGATAAAGATAGATGACTCATCACGAAGGTCGGTATCGTCATTCTTAGAGTTGGCCTTCTGGTTATCATTATAATGCACCCGGCAGTCGCGCAATTTGCGATTATGCAGACTCACTTTCTTCGCCTTCTCGCGAGCCAGCTTCGCCACTCCCGCCATCGCCTTGCGTTCCTTTTCGCTCGCTGCTATCTTACGCAGCATCTGATCGGCTGTATCGGGTGTCTTGTGAAGATAATCATCAAGTTCTTTCTTGATGAAATCGCCCACAAATTTACTGACAGTAGTCTGACTGCCCGGCGCTATCTCCGTGCTGCCGAGACGGGTCTTGGTCTGCGACTCAAAAACCGGTTCCTAAATGCGCACACTTACCGCAGCCACCATGCCGTTGCGAATGTCGCTGAACTCATAGCCTTTCCCGCTGTATTCCTTGATGGTGCGT
>WFLX010015937.1_pt1 | contig 11882 bp, 9 predicted proteins | sample 4967041 | NCBI WGS metagenome assembly WFLX01 (sample SAMN12857096, study PRJNA449069) | gut metagenome | isolation source: stool from male and female vole | host: Microtus ochrogaster | place: USA:Florida | collected 2017 | reverse complement strand
TGCGGCGTCGTCTTTGGGAATTCTTTCAACATCAGGTTCACCGTATTGATTAGTAAATGCATGATATTCTTCCTCGGCCGGAGGAAACGCTACTCCTCTCATGTCTCTTTCTGCATGAATCATTTCATGAGCAAGTCCAATATAACTTGGTCTCTTGCCACTGATAGCCCTACCTGTTTTGCCATCCAGTATAGGCACGTCGGGATCTGATTCTGGATTAAATCTGACTGTGGTATTTGTACCCTTACCATTAGATGCATCTATGTTTGATTCTCTGGTTTCTTGATTACCACCTTTAGACATTACTATTGTCATAGTTTTTGAGGAACTATTGAGTCTTCTAATAAGTCTTGTGCCAGCGGAATGTTTTCCAGAGCCGGTGGAAGCTATTTTGATTCTGATTGTTCCATCTTTTTGTGTCTTGAAAACAAGCTTGTCGTCTGTTAACTGTTGCATATTCCACATAACGGTGAAAATCTGTTCAGTAGTACTTCNTTTGGGCANNTCTATGATTTTTCNAGTTGNATCANCAAGATTCACTGGATTATTGGCACAGTAGAGGTAGGGTGAGAGCCAAGGATATTTCTCGGCCATAGGATCGATTGAAGTAAAATGCGGTACGGCTTGGTAGTAACGACGTGCTCCGAAGTCGTATTCATTCAGTCCATTTGCAGTGATGAGTTCCTTGCCTCCGAACTTGTATGGCTGGCCGGTGGTCGGAGTGCCAAGATCAGCTATCACGCCACCATAAGGGTAATAGGCTATGGTCTGCTCAATCTCCCCTGAGGTGTCGTTGATGACGGCGCGGTTGTTGCCGAGATAGTCTTGAGTGTAGTTGAGGCGTTCCATAATTGTAATTTTTCTTAAAGTCAGTTGAACCTAATACTTTTTGATTCTGCGTTATTGGTTCCCTATAGCAAAACATATATAATTTTAAGTTACCGTGTCTTTATTATAAAAGTAATTTTATGGGTAGAGTTGATTAGTGATTTGATTTTTGACAAGTCCTCTTTATCATAATTAGGTTTCCAGGGAAACAGGAGTTCCCCATCTTTCTTGTTTGGTTGATATCTATATTCGAAATCTTTTAGATTTCTTTGGNTGGAGTCCTGATAAAGTTCAATTCTATCCACATAATTATACCACTCCTCACCATTATACGGATAAGGTACTTCATAATTGATTAAGTTGTANTACTCAANAAACGCTTCACAAGGTACATTGTGCATATTAATAGCGTACCATTTAACAAGGTTTATATGATCTTTACAGTATATCCAATCATTTCCTTCAATACAGATATTTTTTGGTATTTGATTATATGGGGTAGGTAATCCTGAAATCGTACTAAGAAATCGATAAAATATTTCATTATTGCGGATNATAAACTGATCTTCNGCTGAGATACTGTCTGTTGAGAGATATTTTGGGGGAATAATATCTGGATAAGTGATGGCAAGGTAATGGTTCATTAGTTCTAAATTANGACAANTATCANAAGAAACANCTNGTTGGGTTGAGAACTCAGTATCCTNTTNAGAAAANCATAATAAGAAATCCACNAAANCCAAGCCTGTAAAAAGCACGAACTTTCTTATTGATTTCATATTTATCATTGTCTGATTATTGCACCGTTCTTTAATTTAATTATCTCTGTAGCAGGATAAGTTTCCATAAACGCTCCACCTGGGTTATATGGTATAACCAATTGATATGCATCTTTAATGTTGCTTGATCTTTCTTTGAGTAAGAATTTCCTGGACGAGCTTACACTAACATTCATATACCTGCTTTCCGCTTTGGATGCGGCTTCATGAGCCTGCCCTATTCTTTCTCTATCATTTCCCCAATCCCTGAGTTGCAGGACAGACTGCTCATAAAGTTCATGTAGAAACGCTGACTCTGAAGTTATGGATTTTCTATCACCTATATTTTCAATATCCTTCATGTCAATCGCACTCTTCGTAACATCTCCTATTATAATACTCTTACTGTTGTTCCTTATGTTTACTTTTATTGCCTTATTATCATCGGAAAACCTTTTTAACTCTTGATTAAGATTCTTATTGTTTTCCGAAAGTTCACCGCTAAATTGTTCATTTTCCTTACAATCGAACTCTGCTGTTTTCGTTTTTTTATCATATGAATATGAGAATGTGTACTGGCCTTGAGTTATAACGTTCAACCAATCTCTTATTTGATTATAATCTGATTCACTACCACCTGTAAAGAAAAACTTTTTCCCATCTCTATCAACAAGATTTACTGGATTATTTCCACAGTAAAGATAAGGAGACAAGTGCTTGGTGTCCTCGCAGAGAGGATCGATAGAGGTAAAATGCGGAATGGCTTGGTAGTAGCGTCTTGCGCCGAAGTCGTATTCGTTCAGGCCGTTGGCGGTGATGAGCTCTTTGCCTCCGAACTTGTAGGGCTGGCCGATGGCGGGGGATGGTATGGAGAGGTTTTTGTACATGGCTTTGTCGGTTGTTTTAGGGTGCAAGTTAATGATTATTTCGTGGAATTGGAGGCATAAAAATGTCTGGAATAATTTTTTTCTTAATGTAAATTATGATTGGAAAGGAACAGGCGGCAAATACACAGGAAAATATATATGTCCAGATGATACACCATACAATATCGTCTGGATAAAACCATTTATAGACTATAAGAAAGATAACAATTACAGAAAATGCCACACTCCAAGAATAGGTACGTATAGGAAGTTCTTTCTCTGTAGGTGTTGTAGCCCATCCGAGAATTGCTCCACTAAACCAACAGGGGATAAATATTATTGGCATCATGGGGACAAGGATAAACAAAAAGACCAAACAGCATAAAATTGCAGCGGGAACTGAAGCCACTAATCCACCGGCTAGTGAGAAAGCAAGAAATTGCAAGAATTTAATATTATTTAGTTTCATGATATCTTAGAATTAGTTCATTCTTTTCCCATCCAAATATACTTTAATCTTTCCACTTTTCATTCCTTCCAAGATTCCATCCAATACATCTATTGCATCATCTTTAAAGGAGTCAATTGAATGTTCGTCAAATGGATGAATTTCTTTTAAATTGAAATGTCTTCGAAAGTTTTTGGCATTTTTCATAAATGACGGGCCTGCCACTCCATCAAACCAATGAGATATTGTATAAGTTGGAACATCGTCATGACCTTTTTGATCCCACCATTCAAAAGGAGCAATGTCTAACTCAAGAATAATTTTAGGATCAAAGCCGTGTTTATTTGCATATTCTATTAATGCTTTTACAAACCCTTTAGCGGCAGCCGCCCCCATACTATGAGTGATAATTGCTATAGTTTCATTTTTTGCTAAATTTTTATAAATTTCTTTTGCTTGAGCCAATCCACAAATATACCCTATCTTATTTCTATTTCCAGCTGAAATATTGCTACAATCGTGGCCTAGTAGAAAAGAATCTACACTTAAGAGAGTATTATAGATACCCCCAAAAGATCCATCTATGTACTTGGCATTATAATCATTTAATTTGTTTTTGATATCATAGTCAAGTCCATTCCAATAATCCGATTTTCCTCCATCTCCCTTATGCATACCGTTTAAAAAGATTATGATATTGCCATCAGGATCAATTGCATTGACCGGATTATTGGCACAATAAAGGTATGGGGAGAGCCAAGGATATTTCTCGGCCATAGGATCGATTGAAGTGAAGTGAGAGACGGCTTGGTAGTAGCGACGTGCTCCGAAGTCGTATTCATTCAGTCCATTTGCAGTGATGAGTTCCTTGCCTCCGAACTTGTAGGGCTGGCCGGTGGTCGGAGTGCCAAGATCAGCTATCACACCGCCGTAGGGATAATAAGCAATGGTCTGCTCGATGGCACCAGTGGAGCCGTTGATAACTGCTCGGTTATTCCCTCCCGGATAGTCCATGCTCCCGTTCTGGGTCACATCAGCCGCATCCTCGAGCACCGTGCTTATGCGGTTGCCGTCGTATTTGATGTGCAGGTTGTCGACCTTGCCGTAGACTCCGTTTGCCTTGAGTCCGTGTCGCTGCAGGCGGCGTACTCCGCCGTTGTATAAGACGGCTCCCCNAAAATTTAGGATCTTGTGTATGGAGAGATCAGTGTACATTGCTTTATTGTTTTTTTCGGGTGCAAGTTAGTGATTTTTTCGGTGCGGTGCAAGTTTTTGGTAAGATAATTTTGGGGTTGTGTTACTGAATATCCTTGCCAACAATACAATAATGGTCGATGACTGGGTTCTGGATTATAAATATACTATTAAAGGAAGTACGAGCTCTATGTTGAGTAAGGGAGGAATATATGATAATACGCTATGATTTACATTTAAAAAATTTAGGAATGATGTATTTACTATTGACAAAATATGCAGGCAAACACAATACTCCATAACCAATTATGCAAAGATAAAACCATCCTTTTACAGATGGATCATCATATCCTCCATAGATAAAACTTATTATAATGAAAATCAAATATGAAAAGAGATATGTTGTTAAAGCAAGATGATTCGTGAAACTGTATGACAACCATGAAAATATGNCNCCTAAGCCCCAGCATGNCAAGAATACCATAGGTNCCAAAAANGAGGAATCTATTATATGTATTCCACCGGTTATCGCAAACCATAAGAAATCAGCAAGAATCGCTGATCCCAGTCCCAAAAGCGAGGATATACAAATATATTTAAAGAATCTAATATACATGAGTGTTAATTTAAAGATAAATTTACTTTTATTTATAAATTACGGAAGTTTTGATTTTACCTTCATTAATTAATCTGACAACCTCATCTTTAAATGAATCTATACTATGTTCAGTCTTTGTCGAACTATCTTTTTTATCTTTTCTAGTATGAAAATTTTTAGCATTTTTCATATTTGATAATCCAGCCAATTTATCATATTCATGAGAGACAGTATATGTAGGCACTTCTTTATTTGCTACTTGCTCGTTGGGCTGAAATGGGGCAAGATCCAACTCAAATTCTATTTTTGGATCAATGCCTTTTTCATTTGCGTATTCGAGAAAAGCCTCTATAAGCCCTTTGGTTGCAGCGGCTCCCATGCTATGTGATATTATTTTTATAGTTTCCTCTTCTGAAAGATTGCTATAAATTGAATTGGCAATTTTTTCACCGATATTAAATCCTTGCTTATGACGGTTTTTTGCAATAAGATTAGTATTAGGGATCCCTGTACTCAGCCAATNGACCATTCCTCCAAACGNTCCATCAATATATTTAGCNGAGTAATCGTTTAGAGCATTTTGTATTGCACAATCCACATTGTTCCAATACTTGGGTCTTCCTCCATCTCCGAAATGCATTCCGTTAACAAAGATTACAATGTTACCATCGGGATCAAAAGCATTCACCGGATTATTAAGGCAATATAAATACGGAGAAATCCATGGGTATTTCTCGCAAAGAGGGTCGGGCTTTGTAAATCCAGGAACTGCACTATAGTAATTTCTTGCGCCGAAGTCGTATTCGTTCAGTCCGTTGACGGTGATGAGTTCCTTCCCTCCGAACTTGTACGGCTGGCCGGTGGTTGGAGTACCAAGGTCGGCAATCACTCCACCGTAGGGATAATACGCAATTGTCTGCTCGATGGCTCCGGTGGAGCCGTTGATGACAGCACGGTTGTTGCCTAAGTAATCCTGGGTGTAGTAGTGGAAAGTGACGTCGCTGCCGCTCTGGGTCGCATAGCCACCCGGGAAGAGGACCATGTCCAGCTTGCTATTGCGGTAGATTACCGGTCCATGGTATTCGGTTACGTTCTGAGGTATGGTCCCTATAGATGGTGTCGCATCAACAGCATCAACACCCATCGGTGCTACATCCAGCTCTAAAGTGGAGACACCATCTAAATGAAGGATTTGACCGAATGTCACGGTTGTCCTCAGTTTCTCACCGGCTGCAGAATATACGTTTATGATCTTCCTTGTGTTTGAGAAGTTGATCTGTGTGGGATTGCCGAAATTGTCGTAGCTTATGTCTGTGATGCCGCGGCTCTCGTCACTGGTCAGTGCCCCCCAGTCATTGTAGGTGAAGTACAGCTCCTTATTCCCTCCAGGATAGTCCATGCTCCCATTCTGGGTCACTGCAACTGCATCCTCGAGCACCGTGCTTATGCGGTTGCCGTCGTATTTGATGTGCAGGTTGTCGACCTTGCCGTAGACTCCGTTTGCCTTGAGTCCGTGTCGCTGCAGGCGACGTACTCCGCCGTTGTATAAGACGGCTCCCCGGCAGCTTAGTGTCTTGCATATGGAGAGATCAGTGTACATGGTTTTGTCGCTTTTTTCGGCTGCAAGTTAGTGATTTTTTCGGTGCGGTGCAAATTTTTTTGGGAAAATATAGGGTTGCAGGGATATATTTATGAATTGAACAGTTAATAGCCTTGCAGTTGGTAAAAATGAGGGAGTATGTGGAATTTGGACTGCGATTGAGGAAAGTAATGTTTTCGGGAATAACCTCTGTCGAATGAAATGCTAACAAACAAATCTTTACGTCAGAGATTCAGAGATTAGGCGTTGATGAAAAAAATTATCCAGCGGTGTCATTGATCATAAAGGAGGCTTTGGCCCAAGGTTTAATAAAGGTTGGTACACCCAATGGAACCAACAGACGTGATATAGCTTATATTCCAAATTGGGGCTAATTCATGTAATTTCATGTAATGATATAGTGCAAATAAGTACATATGTGAATGTCACTGGAGTTATAAGCATCTGATTAAGTGAGATTTGAAGCACTTGATTTCATGTATAGGTCATGTAATAGAATGAGGGAAAAGGGCAATTTGATGACATTTGTTCTTGAATAGGCAAGGACATGGGGCCCGTTATACGACTTAATATGTATAGCGTTTAAGATATGACTCATATAAGTTATAACACACACTTTTGTTCGTCTTCATAAGGAACAAATTGCATAAAATTAGAATATGACAAATTGGACATCCTCAATGTCCAATTTGTCAATGATTATTTCAAGTAAGATGAACGTATATAACGGTCAATTTCTGCACCCTTTGATGGACTGACCATCGACACAATATCTGCAATAGGCACTACGTGTACTGCAATGATAGCCAAATCCTCGTGTTTGACGGTATTTGGGTCATTAAAACACTCTGCCCATTCCTGGAAGAGAGTGCATTGACTTCCATCAGGCATTGTTGGCTCTCCTTTATTGACAGTGCGATCAAGTAGCTTGCTCAACTCCAGACCTTTGCTGCCGCCCCCTGCACAATAGTACCGTCCTGTCAGACTCTGCTTGATTGAAGTCCAGACATTCTCGTCAACATGGGTGGTAGATGCACTCCAGCATAAGAACTTTACTGACACCGTCAGGGTAATTCTTTCTACGGTTTCTTTAATATCTTGTGAGACTGTCATATAATAGTCAAGTTTTCCTCCAAGAGCAGAACTCGTCACAAGATGGGTACCATAATTTTGTACAAACTGAGCAGGTGTCATAGAATAGATGGCCTTCTTGAAATCTAATGTAAGTGCATAGGGCGTAATTTGGGGATCATACATATCTGCCATAAAATAACATTCTTTCACCTGATAATAATTGCGGTACCAAAGGAAATACCGATTTGCGGTCTCAGTAATTTGCTTTTCAAACTCTGCTGAAATTTTGGCTCCGGCAATCTTAAGGTCCACTTCCCCTGTGAGTTTGGTAGAAAGATAGTTGCACAGCTCGGTAGTGGAGGATTCAGCAGCCATCTCATAGAAAGATCCAGTGGAATTGTCAAACATCACGCAATTATCCCAACCCGTAAGATTACGCAGTTTTGCAACATCTATCACTTGTCCCCTCAATCCAGCTACATCGCCATAATCAACGGTAGCATCATAACCCCAGCCCACACCGAAAGACTGTGGAATATAAGAGAGCGGAGCATTATTATCATTCGGAAGCTGTAAGACTGATACATTCAAAAATTGACCGTTTTCAAAATCTACCTTAATTTTGGCAGTGCGTGCTTCTCCATTATCGTTTTGTTGGATATAGAGTGGAATTACACCATCTCCTCTGCCGGAAGAATTGGTAATGGTAAGCCATTCTGCATCGCAAGTGGCTGACCATCCTTCAGATGATGATATGCGTAATAAATTTTCTTGACAAAGAGCGCTTAGTTTTATTTCTGAAGGAGATAGAAGAAGATTTTCTTTTACTGATAGGTTGTCATTGCTGCAAGAGGCAGCAATGACAATCAGGCTTAAAAGATGTGAAGCTATCGAACGTCTCATTTTCTTACAAGTGGGTTGGGTATATAAGCCGGAGATGCTGTTAGTCTCAAAGGAACTTGCCAACACCATATAGATTGACTCATCATGAGAAATGGTGCTAAATATTTGTTCTCAGACAATGTAAATCTTGCTATAAGATACTCTGCGTCTTTGGGCATATCGAAATCATACGTAAAAGGGCGATAGTCATGGACGTTATTTGTAGGTTTATTCAATTCTTCAGTTTGTGAAGTAAGTAGATGTTTATCCTTATCATAAAAACAATAATATACAGTGTAATCGGTCATATTCATATCCACATGATATCCACCTGAAAAAGACAGTATCAAACCATACTTGTCAGCATAGTCCTTTACTGCTTTCGGGAACCTCCCCGTGCGGGTCATCACATGCTCTTCATAAGCCCATTTTGTATTATACCAGGTTTTCTGTCCCTCTTGAGTTGTGTCATCCCAAAATTCTTCTATATCTAATATAGAGCCGTAAGCAGGATTATTGGCAGCACACACTTTGCCAATTCCTACAATAAAATTAATGTCATCAAGTTTTGTAAACTCTTTGATTCCTCCTACACTGAATCTCCTATTGACATAATTGATAGTTGATTTTGGAGCAATCGTTACATCCCCACTAATGTCAACATAGACAGACGTTATTCGAGAATCATCCAAGCCAGTAAAAGGCTCGTAACTATACTTTCCATAGCGATCTCGCTTTAGCTTTCCAGGCGTAATGCCATCACCGCCTATGCAAAATCCACGGTCATAGTTCATCTTATCCATAGTGCCTGAATATACTATACGTACGGCCTTCTGTGAATCAATTTCTGGTACTATTCCATCGAAATATTCAAGACGCACATTGATTTCTGGAAGTTCCGCGAAGCCTTGATCTACGCCCGGATGCTGGGCATCCAACCCATCCACTACATAAATGAGTGGCTCGTGTTTCGTAAGCTCCTTTTGATATTCTGTCACGATGTATTCATGAAGCATTTCAGATACTGCTTTATCGGGAATGAGATCCCAAATAGGCACTACCTTAACATCAATAAGAGCCAATTCTTTCTTAGAGTCGGGCACATCAGAACGCAGGGTACTTATCCAATTATTTAAGGAATCCGCGTCAAGATATTTATTCAGCACTTCATCAAAAGGGGTGCCGACTGCTACTGGACCTGGATTCTTACCTCCATAAGTAACTACAGAAATTGTAGTGTTCTCCACAGATTTCTTTTCCTTGTCACTCAGTTTTACTTCTCCAGTCACTCCCACAGTGCCTTTTACGCTGACTTCGAGAGATGCAAGGATATCTTGCTGGGAGAGAACTTCTGTACTTTCTTTTGAAATTGCCAATTGCAGAGATCCACCCATAGCCCCATACGTAACCATATGAGTACCATAGTTGTTGACTATTATGCGCATGGTAGACTTCTTATCTGCATATGTGGGATCTTTCAGATCTTCAATAAACCTGTTAAGGCCTGTCGCCAAGCAATTGGATGAATTGTTTTCTGTGAGATAGCGCAAAGCTCCTCCACGCAAATAACGCGACTTCACAATGTGCTTTATATCGCGCATTGCGTATGAAGTCTTGGTGTCACTGCTCTCTTTGGTGGAGAAAGCTCCTTTTATTTTTGCATCAAAACCAGATACTTCTACTCCTATTCCAGCCTCCACAGAGAGTTGATTGGATATAGCCAGTGAACTTGAGCCCGCATAAGAATTAGTAGATGATGAATATGCCTCATCATCCCAGAATGCCTCTGCTTCTCCAATTTCTTCAAGACAATTCCCTATTTTATAAACATTAACGACTGCGGAGCATATGTCATACTTAAATCTGGTATTATTGCTAAGCACATTGATTCCCATACCGACTCCATAGGTACGCGACACATCCCCATTCCCTAAGATACCATTGTCAGGATCAGAGAATGCTCCAAGTTGTCGGATAGGATACTTATGAAGCGCACCCGAAGCTGAGGCGATAGTGAGTGTATCAAGTCTATCCTCATCAAAGACATTATCTTCAATATATATTTCAATCTGCTCACCCGGAATTCCATGTTTTTCCTTTATTCCTATCCAGTCAGGAATCGACTTTACTTCCCATCCTTCGGAATTTGGAGCATTCAGTGATTGGAAACTTGCTGCCCTGGCGAACCGGAGTTCATCTCCAGTGACTATAGGATTTTCTATTTTCTCGTCAATTACATCTTTATTACATCCCACAAGAGTGAAGGAAAGTAATAGAGGGAGAAAAAATGTTTTCTTCATAATTTTATTTGCTTTCAGAACGTGTTACCGGGACTGTGCTATAATAGAGCATACGGTTAATATAGTTGTCAATTTTATTGGGGATGCCTTGCCTGTTGTATAGCGTGAAGAGATTGGATATGGGCATAAGTTGGAAATCTATGAGTTCCAAAGATCCGTTTTCATCAGCATCAACATTAAGTGAGGCAGCCCACTTATCAAGTGCTTCCTGAGATTGCTTTCCGGCTACAACCAGGTTGGTCAGTGTCATAGCATCTCCCCCCATGACTTTGAAACTTTCTATAGCTGTCTCACTGAGCATCTCCAGATTGTCTTTATATTGTACGTCTCCGTCAAGTGAGAATTTTTCTTTTACAGCGCAAGTGAGCGTNGCTGAAATCTCCATATTATCACTCATTTCACTGTGTTCGAAAGAATAGTAATAATCCAGGTATCCACCAAGCACCCCTACGGAGACATAGTGTGTGCCATAGCGGTCTATGAGATGTCGGATCGATTCATCTGAACCATTGCTTTCTATCACTTCTTCATACTGACTTTGGAAATCAGCAGTAAATCCACCCCCTAATATTATATTTGCGAGGTCAATCAGTATGGAGACGCAACGCTGATCATACCGATCGCGAAACCATGCAAAGGCCCGATTGCCTTGGCGCATAGCATTTTTGCCGAATGCCCCCTCAAGATCCATTGTGAAAGCGTCAGATTTTATTTCANCTCCTNNCTGTACGTGTAGTGCACTTTGAAATTCATCATAACTTGATCCATAACAAAGAAGATGCTCTGAATGAGTATATACTTCATTCTGAATGCCTTCAGGATCAATGGCAAGAATTCGCTGGGCATTAAAAATCTGATCAGTCAATCCTCTCGAATCTCGATAGGTCCTGACATCCATTCCCCATCCGACTCCGTGGGAGCGCTGAAGACTGAGAGTGTTCTGCTCCGTAGATTGTCTCACAGAGATTGATCGGGTAGTGCCATCAGCATATAATACTTCAACTTCCCCTTGTCGTGGCAATCTTGAGTTGCTCTCCACATAAAGGGAAATCATATCTTTTCCCAGACCTTCATTGGAAACTGGTGTGATCCATTTTGGAGCGCTGATGATAGTCCACTGAGCATCCTTATGATTGCCGACTTTGTGATAAGCACAATCGCCAGAGATATCTAAGACATTATCAAAAGTCTCATCAAGTGGCATACTTGACTCAACCAATTCTGTTGAACATGCCATCAAGATGGAGCAGCCTATAGCTGCAAAATTAAAATATAGATATTGCTTCATCATATCATTATTTTGTCTGAGGAGGGTTCATCATTGTTGCTGCAAG
>WFLX010387938.1_pt1 | contig 11887 bp, 7 predicted proteins | sample 4967041 | NCBI WGS metagenome assembly WFLX01 (sample SAMN12857096, study PRJNA449069) | gut metagenome | isolation source: stool from male and female vole | host: Microtus ochrogaster | place: USA:Florida | collected 2017 | reverse complement strand
CGGAATGTCTTTTAGGTCGATGCTACCCCCTAATCCACAGTCAAATCCGAAACCGCCATAGAAGAAAACATTAAAATGATTACTGAAATGGAGTCTATATTCTAAGTGAATAGGAAAGTACAGGTTGTGTTCATGTAACTGACCGCTACACCTAATGGGGTCATCGTACTCATCATAAATAACGGCATTGTCTGTATTTGAGAAATAATACTCATAAAACAGGCCTGTATTTATAGCAAACCCATATTTAAATTGAGGCTCTATCCTAATACCGACTTGGATGCCGGAAAGGGATTTTTTATCTTCCCAGTATCCAATTTTTTCAACCTTGCCGTTTTCGCTTGCGGCCCATTGTTTCGTAACGTAACCAAAAGATAGTCCTATTGTTTTGGGTTTATAGGGTGAGTTCCATGGTTTCGTATACCGGCTGGCCGGGGTATGTCCTGTTGAAGTTGTAGTTGTTCCTATGGAAGGCGTAATCGTGGTAGTTCTTGTGTATGGCGTTGTCGTAGTGGTTGCTGTTGGCTGATATATAGTTGAAGACCCTGCAATGTAGGCACCTTGAATCCATTGAGGATTTTGAGTGACTTTTAATTGGGTTGCTTTTTGGACAGTTTTTTGAGATATTAGCCTAAAGAGAGCCGGCCAACTCACGGCAGTGGTTGCCGTTCCTGCCATCATCTCATCCATAGCATCAGCGAAGGAGCGGGAAAATATACCCATGCTTCCGGTTTTGGAATATGAAGCCTGCCCCTTCTTGCTCGAACTTATCATATAGTCGCCGGAAGCAGAGAATAAACTTCGGAATTTTGCGCCATCGTCTTCAAACGGAGAGTTATCAAAAATATTTGCCCCTGAGGCCTGTTTATTACATGCTTCTGCAATTACAATAAGTAGGCGGTGTTTTTTTAGCTTTAATGTATTATAAACATCTAGCAATTCTTTTTTTCTATAACTCAAGTCTTCTCCGTCCTTACCAAGTGTCAAGGTTGGATAGTCGTTTGTCCCATTATTGAAACCATGTCCCGTATAATAGAAGAAAATGACATCATTATACGACGTTGATAGAGAGGATAATGTAGTGTTGAGTTTGGAGCGAGTAAAATTATCATTACCTTCGTAGATGTAAGATTTTACATCTTTATCATCTATGTAGCGCCGTAATTTTACCAACATATTTCCTTGCAAATATTTCAGCGTTTGATTGCATGATGATCCAATACTGGAATCTTCTGTATCAGCAAAAACAATAAAATGGATTGTTCCCGCTTCAACATCGGCTCTGGCATTGCAACAAAGAAGAGTGGAAAATAATATCAGAAAATATAGTTTTTTCATGTTCTTCATAACCTTTAATCATCAAATGGGTCAGCACTTTGTTCTATGCTCCACTGCGGTTCATGTTGATACGCACCACGAGTATAGTTAAGTGTAAGTCTTCTTGCATCTTGCATAACTTTTTCCCATGTTGGATTTGAAACATCATTGGAGGTGTTTTCTTTAATGGCTTGTCTTAACGATATCCCAAACCAGGCACCATACCTTAAGTCGCTAATGGAAGAAGTCCCCGGCTTAGCCGCAGTAACAATCACTTTCTTCTTGCCCTGAAATCCAGTAAAAAGTTTGGCAACATTATTGTCATCAATTGGGTTAAAGGAGCTGGTTGGAGAAATTCCACTATTTATATACGAGTTACAGCAGTCTGTTATAAACAACACAAGTTTTGCCTTTTCACATTTTGCATTCAACTTAGCCAAAATACGAGATGACCAATATGGCTTGTCTAACAGGTCTAATGTTGGCCATTTGTCATTTCGGAGATTTGCTCCATGACCGCTATAGTAAAAGACGACTACATCATTGTTTCCGACATTCAGATTGTCTATTTCTCTATCAATGTAGCTAGTTGTGAATTCTGCCCCTGTGTGGTTGTGCATATTATTCACATAACTTAAGTTGCGAGCTATTTCAGTGAAAAAGCGTTGCATGTTTTTGCTATCTTGAGTTCTGTCTATTTCGCGTTTAGGTTCACTCTCATTTACAAATATGAGTGTGTGCATAGTTTGAGCGGAAACCACATTTGTAACACAAAAGATTACAAATAATAAGATTAANTTTTTCATATTGTCCTTATTTACTTATTGTTCTTAAATACTTGTCTTTTGGAAATACATTTCTTGAAATTGTTATTATTTCAGAACGTATATTGCTACAATCATTACTAAATTCCAATTTGTTGGAAATTATCATTCTGCATTCATCACAATAGAATGAGAATAGCACGTTAAGTGTCTCATTATTACAATAAAAGACAAATGCAATATCGGGAAGAAATGTGCAATTCTTTGCAAAATCAAATTTTGGAAAGCTTTTGTCCGCAAGTAATAGTTGTTTTAGCGAATCGTTTACCCCTNTATCAGTGATTGACTTTTGCATAAGAATNGCANACTNNNCCNAGAAGTGATTATNCGTTTTTTCTTTAGTCAAAGGGTCAAGGATAACGCAAGAAACAGAGTCAGAATCAGTTATCATGTTTTGGATTTTCGAAGAGAGTTTTACATACTGCTGAATTGATTCCTGTTTTTCTTCTTTCACTGAGTCTTTTCGTTCTATTATTTCAGTGTCATTTGCCAATATGACGCTACCATTAATTTTATTAGAGGATACAGTATTTCGTGGTTGGGGATTCTCTAATTTCTTACCGAAAATATTTTCAATTAGATTTCTTAATGCTGGAGATGGTTTTTCATTATCAGAAATAAACTCTTTCTTTTTGTATCTAAAAGACCAAATGTCNGCGTGAAAATCCAGAAAAAGCACAACGGAATCTTTTCCGTCTATAAATTTGAAAGCATAATCAGGAATAAAAGTGCTGAATTTCACCACATCGTCTTTCCTAATATAGTTAGAGTCGTTTGCGATTATTTGCTTTAATCTTTTAACTTGTTCGCTACTTAATACTTTACTTGTGTCCACAACACAAAATCCACACAGTTTCTCTGCCAGAGAGTCTTCATATAGAGAGTTNATAGTATNAAATTTNACTTCGGTGGATTTATCAATGTGCTTGATAATTGTTTTTGAGGGCAAAACTTTCCTCGTTTTTTGCGTAGTCTCGCAAGTGTNACCGTCCATGCTGGAGTTGCTCTTGGCGGAACAGCAACACGATACGGACAAAAGTGCCCCTAAAAGTGACAGGATTGTCTTGAACCCAAAGCCATAAAGAGGTCTTTTCCTTTGTTTCATCTTTAAAAGTGAATAATATATGAAAAAGGCGTGTACCATTCTCTCCGCTTGCCTTTATTCTAGGTTACCGCCAAGTGACCTGCACGACTAACAAGCAAAAAATAGTCCACGCCTTATATGCGTGAACTTTCAGTCTGCTTGTCCTCAGTCGTTGAACGTTTGGCGGTATTCAGAATAAAGAGAACAAGAGCTAAAAGCTCAATATGAATTTATTTGTTCTTTTCAAGATGGCTGAATGAAACGCTTTTTCGGTTGTTTACTGCGCTACATTTGCTAATGCAGCGTATTTGAATTTCTAACCTGTGGAACTACACCCTACTGAGGAGTGTTCAATCCCTTTCGCGTTCCTTTCGTTTTCTGTCTGTTTTTGACCTCCTTTGTTTAAAGTTATTACTGCTGTTTAAAGTTATTACTGCCCCGAAAAAGTCTTTTGTGACAAGTTAGAGGGTATTGTCTTATAATTGTTATTTCAATCAGTTGCAATCGTCAAGCATTAACAATGCATGCCTACAAGACGAACTCCACATTGGAGGACAAGATTGGCTCCTTCATCGACATACTCTTGGCAAGCCGCATGTTAACGGTGTTAATGGCGTTCGCTATAATGCGGAGTTCGCCGCAAGTAGAAGTTCTATACATAGAAATTTTAGTGATTGCGTTGATTCGTTTTCAGCCCACAAAATTACAAAAACTTTTTCAAATCGCCAAAATTATTTGATGCGGAGCCTTTCAGCGCGAGGGGCGCATCAGTGGCAGGCCCGTCTCGGTAAGGGCAAAGTTGATGAAATCGTTGAGTCGCTTAATCTGAGCCAAGGCCGGAATGAGTCTTTCAACAAAGTCAGGCCTGTCAAAGAAGTCATCGGGCAAAGGCATGGTGACTCCGAAGTCGCGCGGACGAACGTAGTCAATGTATTTCCAGTCGCGGTCAAAGCCTTTGGGTGCGGTTTTCAGCGGATTGCCGCCTACTTCCGGGAAAAATGCCTTGAACTCGGGCGATTCAACGATAGAGAGGTATTCGTCGTTGTTGTCGCGGATGTCGTTGCGTATAGCGGTTAAATATGGTGTAGGCAATTCATAATTTCCGCCGCAAATCATTGAGGCCCCGGGTTCGAGGTGCAGGTAGTAGCCCGAAAGCAGCGATTTCTTGCCAAGCGGCGGGCAAACGAATATGCCGACATGTGTTTTATACGGTGTTTTGTCCTCCGAGAAGCGCGTATCGCGCATCAGACGGTAGATGCACTGACCAACAGGCACTCCGGCAGCAGACGGATCGACGGTTGATATGGCGTTGATGAAGCTGCGCGCAACATCGTCGCGTTCGGCCATAATCTGTTGATACTCATTTTTATGTTCGGCGAGCCATTCGCGCGTGTTGTTTCGGCTCAGTTTCTTGAGAAACGCAAGTATTTTATTCTTCATTGCTGTTATTGTTAATTATCGCAAAGTTACAAAATTTTTACCGAATGGCATAATCATTTTCAAACCATTGGTTGCCTGTGAGCGTTATTTGAAGTAGAATATTTATACTTATGATGACACTTACTATCTGGAGCGACTTTGCATGCCCCTATTGCTACATTGGCGAAACGCGCCTCGACCGCGCGATTGAAGAACTCGGTTTGAAAAACGAAGTAACTATCAACTACAAGGCTTTTGAGCTTGACCCGAATGCACCGAAAGAAGTTGTTAGCACAACTCCCGAGCGTTTTGCAATGAAATATCGTCTTTCACTCAAAGAGGCCGAGGAGCAGATCCAGCATATCTCTGACCTTGGCAAGGAGCTCGGCATTGACTTCCGCTATGCCACAACCCGCTATACCAATACCCGCGATGCCCACCGGCTCATGAAGTTGGCCGAGGCGAAATATGACCGCCAAACCGTTGAACGGCTCAACCAAGCCTTGTTTAAGNCATACTTTGTTGAGAATCTTGAGCTGTCGGACCACAATGTGCTCACAGATAAAGCTCGCGAAGCCGGACTGGACGAGAAAGAGGTGCGCGACGTGCTCTCGANCGACAAGTATGACGANGAAGTGCGCCTGGATGAACGCGAAGCAGCNATGCGCGGCGTTCACGGAGTACCGTATATCATGTTTGGCNGCGCNTTTGCGGTACCCGGTGCAATGAGTNTCGACGGCTTTAANGATGCCCTCAACCGCCTNATTAANCGNGAAAAAGAAGAAANNCTNANAACNACCGAACGGNCTNACNCCTGCGGNCCNGACGGATGCAAAATTCTTTGACCTATGATTAGAGAGCTTCAAGTTCAGGGTGTATTTGCCGAGAACTGCTATTTCTATATAGACTCCCACTCGCGCTCGGGGTTTTTGATTGACCCCGGGGCGCAAGCGGGCGTTATTTACGATACCATTCGCCGCAACGGCTGGACTATAGAGAAGATTTTGCTGACCCATGGCCATTTTGACCATATCGGAGCTGCAGAACTTTTGCGCGAAAAACTCGTTGCACCTATTTATATTTTCCCGGATGATGACCGCTATCTGACGGANCCNNATCTGAACCTCAGCGGCAACTATGAGCCGATAACCGTGGCGCACTACGAAGAGCTTTACGACGGCGAAATCATTCGTTTGAAGGCGAATTCAGGCTTTTACCTTAAAGTAATCCATACTCCGGGTCATACGCCCGGCTCCGTGACTTATTATTCGCCGGAAGAACATGCTGCTTTTGTCGGTGACCTGCTTTATCAACATGGTCCCGGACTGACTAATTTTCCCGGTGGTAACCGCGCACTGCTTGAGCAGTCGATAGTCAACACAATACTAACCATGCCCGACGAAACGGTGCTACTATCCGGACACTCATCACCTATAACGGTTGCCGAAGAACGGCGGATACTTATCGGTCGCTGACGGTAACACTCCTTTTATGAAATTATGAAAAAATTATTGAAAACCGCTCTTATTGCCATGACAGTTTTATTTTCNGCNAATGCTCAAACTTCCGACACCATCATGATTGATGGTTCGGTAGGTAAACTCTTCACAATTGTTGAACGCCCGTCAACGTCGGGCAAAGTCCCCTTGGTTATTATTTGCCATGGATTCAGTGGCCATTGCCAGCGACCGCTGCTCAACGATTTGGCCCACGATATTGTAGCTCAAGGAATGGCTGCTTTAAGATTTGACTTCAACGGCCACGGCCATAGCGACGGCGAGTTCAGGAACATGACCGTGCTGAACGAAATCGAAGACCTTAAAGATGTTATCGCTTGGGCACAGAAGCAACCGTGGGTTAAAAGCATCAGCCTTGTAGGTCACTCGCAGGGTGGTGTGGTAGTAAGTATGGTCAGTGGCGAACTCGGTGCAAAGGAAATAAGCACCGAAGTGTTGTTGGCCCCCGCTGCTGTGTTACGCGACGATGCGCTGCGCGGAAATACCATGGGCGCTCACTATGACCCGTGGAATTTTAAGGGAGATTACATTGAGTTGCCTCATTCTCCCGAAGCGGGTGCGCTGCAGTTAGGCAAAAATTATGTTGAAACCGCAATCAGACTGCCGATATATGAAACCGCTGCCAACTACACCGGGCCGACCCTGATTGTTCAGGGCACGCACGATCAGATTGTGCCTTATACCTATGCGGAGCGCTATAACGAAAAAATCAAAAATAGCGAACTGAAGCTGATTCCCGATGAGAATCATGTGTTCTCAAATACGCAGAAAGAGACCGCAATCCTCGTTGCCGACTGGCTGCACGCCCACCTGCTCTAACCTTACAAGGTTCTGCGCACCAAGTGCGTAACAACGAACGTTGCGCAGCAGAGCAGCATAACGATGGCGAAGAATGCAGGATAACCTACAGCCAGCTGCAGGTGTCCGGCTACCAAGCCGGGTAGCATGAGTCCCAGGGCCATGATTCCGGTAGAGAAGGCATAGTGAGACGTGGTGAACTCTCCGCCCTTGCTGAACTCCATCAGATACATCATATAGGCCGTAAAGCCNAAGCCGTAGCCAAACTGCTCAATGGCNATGCCNGTGCAGATAAGAACCATATTGTCGGGCTGNACGGCNGCCAGGTAGCAATAGAACGCGCTGGGCAGNGTGAGTGCCAGGGCCATTGGCCAAAGACACCGCTTCAGTCCTGCGCGNGACATTATTATGCCGCCGAAAATGCCACCGAGAACAATNCCGAGCACCCCGCAGGTTCCGTTGGCAACTCCNACTTGCTGAACGCTGAGGCCNAGTCCGCCNTCNGNCGCGGAGTCGAGCAGAAAAGGCTGNACCATCTTGCCNAGAAAAGCCTCCGGCAGGCGGTAGAAGAGCATGAACGACAGTGCCGTTACAATATTGGGCCTCGCAAAAAAGGTTTTGAACGTAAGGGCGAAATCGCGGAAAATCTCAGCCGGGGTATGCGNGGTTGAAATCTTGTCNGCNGCGGGGCNAGGCAGTNCGAACTGATGCCAAACGGCGGCGAAGATAAANANTAAGCCCANNCCTGCGAANATCANCTGCCANGCCGGAGCGATNGCCATGCCNCGGNTCATCAGCAGCCCGGCGAGCCAGACCACGCCGCCCGATGCCAGCAACGTTGCCAGGCGATAGAAAGTTGAACGAATGCCCACGAAGAAAGCCTGTTGACGTCGGTCGAGCGCAAGCAGGTAGAAGCCGTCGGCGGCAATGTCGTGAGTCGCCGACGAAAATGCAGCGACCCAAAAGCCCGCAAGGGCGATGGCCAGCCACCATTGAAAGGCAAGACTCAGGGCAACTACGCCCATAGATGCGCCAAGGGCTACCTGCATGGCGCAGATCCAGCGCCTCTTGGAACCGAAAATGTCGACAAACGGCGACCAGAACGGCTTGATAACCCAAGGCAGATAGAGCATTGAGGTATATAGAGCCACAAGGCCGTTGTCGAGCCCAAGATTCTTGAGCATAACAACGGCCACAGTAACGACCAGCGCGTTGGGAAGACCCTCGATCAGATAGAGCGAGGGTATCCAGCGCCAGGCGTTAGCGGTTGGCTTCAATCCATTTGCGTGCATTTATGAATGCGTCTATCCAAGGAGTAACCTCGTCGTGGCGGTCGGCGGGATAGTAGCCGCATTGCCAGGGGAATATTGCGCGTTCCAGGTGGGGCATTATGGCCAGATGACGGCCGTCGGACGACGAAAGGGCCGCAACGTTGAAGTCCGAGCCGTTCGGGTTGCCGGGATATGTGGAATACGAATATTTGGCGGCGATGTTGTAGTCGCTTTCCTTGCCGGAGAGGCAGAATTTGCCTTCGCCGTGGGCAACCCAGATGCCGAGCGAGCGGCCTGCGAGCGATGAGAGCATAACCGATGAGTTTTCGGGTATGTCGAGACTCAGGAATGTTGACTCGAACTTGTGGGAGATGTTGTGGTCCATGTGTGAGCCATCTTTCAGCCCGAGCAGGTCGAGTTCCATCATCAGCTGGCAGCCGTTGCAAACGCCGAGGCTGAGAGTGTCGGGGCGAGCATAGAATTTTTCGAGGGTTGCTTTGGCGGTGTCGTTCCAGCGGAAGCCCGAAGCCCAGCCCTTGGCCGAGCCGAGAACGTCGGAGTTGGAGAAGCCGCCGCAGAAAACTATCATGTTGATGTCGTCGAGCGTTTCGCGACCGGTCATGAGGTCGGTCATGTGAACGTCTTTAACATCGAATCCGGCCAGATAGAGCGAGTAGGCCATTTCGCGGTCGCCGTTAACGCCTTTTTCGCGGATAATGGCTGCGCGGATGCCGGAGGGTGCATGGCGATAATCGAGGCCACGCGATGCCAGAGAGCCGTCGAAATCGGGAGCAAAATTGTATTTCACAGGCTGCTTGCCGTAGTTTTCGGCGCGCATGTCGGCGCATTCAACGCCGCTTTGCAGGCGGTCGAGCAGATGCGAGGGTTTGTACCAGCGTTTCATAAGCTGCTCGGGGTCGAGCTCGCAGTTTGCGGCACCGGAAATGCTCAGTACGCTCTTGTCGTTGGGCGTAACCATCATTATACATTTTGCCGAAAGGCCAAACGAGCCCAAAACGCGTTCTACGGCGTCGACGTCGTCGGGAAGCACCTGAAGGAGCACGCCCGGATTTTCGGCGAAGAGGGTTTCGATGGGGGNGTCGCCGGCGTNGACGGTGAGTTTCACCGGTGNAGAAGTGGCGAACATCATTTCGAGCAGAGCGGTAANGAGACCACNGGNCGAAATGTCGTGAATAGCGGTAACGAGGCCGAGGCGAACGAGCTGCTGAACGGCACCGAAGGCCTTAACGAACTTTTCGGAGTCGGCAACAGTGGGCGCCTCGGAACCGACGGCTCCGAGGGTCTGCAACAGGGCTGAGCCGCCGAGGGCGGGTTTGCAGAACGAGAAGTCGATGCGGATTAGAGTTGACTTAACAGGCTCAAGAACCGGGCCGACAATCTTGCGGACATCGGTGGTTTCGGCAGCGGCAGAGATGATTACGGTTCCGGGAGCAAGAACTTTTTTGTCGCCATATTTCTGAGTCATGCTCAGCGAGTCTTTGCCGGTGGGGATGTTTACGCCTATGGCGCAGGCAAAATCACTGGCAGCCTTAACGGCGCGATAGAGCGACGCGTCTTCGCCTTCGTTGCGNCAGGGCCACATCCANTTGGCCGAGAGCGAAACTCCGGCGNGGCCGTCGGCCAGCGGAGCGCCGACAATGTTTGTGAGGGCCTCGGCAATGGAGATTACCGAGCCTTTTGCGGAGTCAACAAGGGCAACCTGAGGCGCGTGGCCAATGGANGTNGCNATGCCTTTCTTGCCNGTGAANTCGAGNGCAACGGCNCCGCAGTCGCTCANCGGCAGCTGNGTNGCGCCCTGACATTGCTGNCGGGCAACCTTGCCNGTTACNGAGCGGTCAACCTTGTTGGTCAGCCANTCTTTGCANCCAACGGCTTCGAGAGCNAGAACGTTGGCAACATATTCGGGAATGCGGTTTATGTCGAGTTCGGCGTCGGCATAGTGGCGCTCAACCGTGGAGTCAACCATAACGGTTTTGGGCGATGAACCGAACATATCGCTCATTGCAAGGTCGATGGGCTTAACGCCGTCGGGCTGCTCGAACACGAAGCGATCGTCGCCGGTGGTTTCGCCGACAACATAGAAGGGTGCACGTTCGCGTTCGGCAATACGACGCACGGAATCGATGTGGGTGGCATCCATAACCATGCCCATACGTTCCTGGCTTTCGTTGCCGACAATTTCTTTGGCCGACAGGGTAGGGTCGCCTACGGGCAGAGCACCGATTTCGATTTTACCGCCTGTTTCTTCAACCAGTTCGCTCAGGGCGTTGAGATGGCCGCCGGCGCCATGGTCGTGGATCGAAACAATGGGGTTTTCGGGGCTTTCGGCCAGGGCGCGGATAACGTTGGCCACACGTTTCTGCATTTCGGGATTGGCGCGCTGAACGGCGTTGAGTTCAATGCCGCTGGCATATTGGCCGGTGGCTACGGAGCTGACTGCGCCGCCACCCATGCCGATGCGGTAGTTGTCGCCACCCATAACAATAACCTTTTCGCCGGCTACGGGGTGGCCCTTTATAGCGTCGCGCTTGTTGGCGAAGCCTATGCCGCCGGCGAGCATGATTACTTTGTCGTAGGCAAACGAGCGGCCTTGTTCGTCGTGTTCAAAAGTGAGCAGCGAGCCGCAAATCAGCGGCTGGCCGAACTTATTGCCGAAGTCGCTTGCGCCGTTGGAGGCTTTAATAAGGATTTCTGCGGGAGTCTGGTAGAGCCATACGCGCGGGTTCATAATGGTTGCCCACGGTTCGGGGGCGGATTCGTGGCGCGGGTAGGAGGTCATATAGACGGCTGTGCCGGCCAGAGGGAGGGAGGCGCGTCCGCCGCCGAGACGGTCGCGGATTTCGCCGCCGGAACCGGTTGCAGCGCCGTTGAAGGGCTCAACGGTGGTGGGGAAGTTGTGGGTTTCGGCTTTAAGCGACAGAACCGACTCGATGGGCTTCACCTCAAAATAGTCTGGACGCTCGGGATTGACCGGTGCGAACTGGTCGATTTCTGGGCCTTCAACGAAGGCCACATTATCTTTATAGGCGCTTACGAGCTTGTGGGGATGCTCTTGCGAGGTTTTTTTGATGAGTTTGAAAAGCGACGTAGGCATCTCCTGACCGTCGATAACGAAGGAGCCGTTAAAGATTTTGTGGCGGCAATGCTCGGAGTTAACCTGCGAGAAACCGAATACTTCGGAGTCGGTAAGCGGGCGACCGAGTTTTTTGGAAAGGCCGATCAGATACTCTTCTTCCTCGGGGCTGAGGGCGAGACCCTCACTGAGGTTATAGGAGTGGATGTCGTCGATATATACTATAGGTGCGGGAGTGGCGTCGATGTTGAAAATGTCGCTGTCGAGGCCTTCATAAACTCGCTGGAGCATTTTGTCGTGTTCCGGTTCGGGGGAGTTGTCTAACCGGAACTCTTCGATGCGACGAACGCCGTTGAGACCCATATTTTGGGTAATCTCTACGGCGTTGGTGCTCCAAGGGGTTATCATTTCTCTACGCGGTCCTATATAGCGGCCGGTGAGGGCTTTGTCGGCAATGGGTTGCGCTCCTGAAAAGAGCCACGAAAGTTTTTCCTGCTCGTGGGCTGAGAGGAGATGGTCGGCGTCGACGGCATATACCGTCACGGCGTCTTTCCTGAAAAATT
>WFLX010062123.1_pt1 | contig 11887 bp, 10 predicted proteins | sample 4967041 | NCBI WGS metagenome assembly WFLX01 (sample SAMN12857096, study PRJNA449069) | gut metagenome | isolation source: stool from male and female vole | host: Microtus ochrogaster | place: USA:Florida | collected 2017 | reverse complement strand
TTTAATTTTGGCCAGCCTGCTCTTCTAAAATAGCCACTTAGCCTAGAGGCTCTTATAAGTCCTTGGCCTTTAAGGTTGGCCTTCTTCTTTATTTTTTTCAGCTTTTCGAATAACTGGATGTTGTCGGGTATCCGATAAATCAAAATTGGTTTCTTTACATAAATAAATAGGTCGATCTTTGACTTCTAAATACGTTTTGGCCATATATTGGCCCAATATTCCAATAGAGAGAAGTTGAATTCCTCCCATAAACATGATGACGCAAATTAAAGAAGGCCACCCAGAAACCGGATCTCCAAAACAAAGGGTTCGGACTATGATAAAAATAATCATTATAAAGGCAGCCAAAGAAAATAAAATACCCAGTATTGAGGCAAATTGCAAAGGAGCCGTCGTAAAAGAAACAATGCCACTTAAAGCGTATTTAAACAATTTCCAAAATGACCATTTTGTTTCACCAGCGGCCCGTTGGACATTTTCATACTCAAGCCATTTGGTGTTGTAACCAATCCAACTAAAGATGCCTTTGGAAAATCGATTGTATTCGGGCATTTCTAAAATGGCTTCGACAAATGGCCGAGTCATCATACGATAATCACGCGCTCCATCCACCATTTCTACATCCGAGATTTTGCTCATTAAATGATAAAATCGATGCGCAAAAAAAGAACGAATGGGTGGCTCCCCTTGGCGGGTAACTCGCCTTGTGGCACAACTGTCGTAGCCTTCCTTTTCAATCGCTGTAACCATGTCTTTGAGCAGTTCCGGAGGATCTTGTAAATCGGCATCCATGATGACACAAAGATCGCCACTCGCATTTTTTAATCCAGCATAGATTGCGCCTTCTTTGCCAAAATTTCTCGAAAACGAGAGGTATTTAAAACGATCATCCTTTTGGGCGATTGTACGTATTTCATGTAAAGTATTGTCTTTGGATCCGTCATCCACCAATAAGAATTCAAATTCATGATCGGGTAAGGTACTAGCCGCTTGAATTAAAGCGGGGTATAACAAAGGAATCATCTCTTGTTCGTTATAACAAGGAACTATAATGCTGATTTTTGACATAAGAAAATCACCTTAAGAAGTATACCAGTCAATCCCACCGTTTTGGAAAAGATGAAGAAGGTTGTCTTCCGTGTTAAAACCGAATAAGAAGGGAAAAAATCCTCTCTTTTAGAGAACTAGCTCTTCGTTTTAAAAATGCCTAATATAAAGACATGACTTATTCACTTAATTCATTTGCCAAAAAAGTTTTACAAGCTATTCCTTATGATCCTATTCATTTGGAAGAGGTACTCAGCCCAAGTGTTCTCGCGCCTATTTCACAAGCTCCCATGATGCAAGCCTTTGTCAAACGCTTAAATCAAGCNCGTGATAATCGAGAAAAAGTGTTAGTAGCTGGAGACTATGATTGCGATGGCATGATGGCCACCGCCATTTTTGTGCAAGGACTTCAAGCNTTTGGTTTATCTCCAGGATTTTATATTCCTAATCGTTTAAAAGAAGGCTATGGTCTTTCGGCGCAAACGGTTCAAATGGCAGCTGATAAGGGGTATTCTCTTATTATCACTTGCGATAATGGAGTTCGAGCGAGTGAAGCTTTAGCCAAAGCGAAGGAACTGGGTATTGAAGTTATTGTTACAGATCATCATTTAATGCCTGATCACATTGAAGCCGACATTATTGTGCATCCGAATACCTTAGAAGAACCTTTTTATTCCCTCTGTGGCGCTGGCATTGCCTTAGAATGTATACGCGCATTAGACCAGGAGGTAGATCGTTTTTATATATGGGCGGCGATTGCTTCGATTGCCGATTGTATGGAGGTCTTTGGCCAAACTCGAGCAATTATTCAAAAAGGCTTAGCTCTTTTTAATGAACAAGGAGATCCTCATCTTGATCCGTTTGTTCGAGCTAAGCCCATTAGTGAGCGAGATGCTGCCTTTCAAATTGCCCCTAAAATTAATGCCGTAGGTCGCTTAGCGGATCGGGCTAGTGCCAATACTTTTGTGCAATACTTAACCACCCAAGATCCAAAACAGATTGCTCACTATGCCCAACAAGTATGTGATTTAAATCAAGTTCGTCAACAACTTACTGAACAGGTTTACGGAAAAGCGCAGCTGTTCATTAAACCCATTCAACCAATTTTGATGGCGAATGATCCTTCATTTCATGAGGGAATCATTGGTTTGGCTGCGGGACATTTAACAACGCAATGCGCTAAACCAGCCATTGTCTGTACTTTGAGTGATCAAGGGTATAAGTGTAGTATGCGAGCTCCTAAAGGCTTTCACTGTTTGGAATTTTTATCGGATTTTTCGGGTTATTCAGCGCTAGGAGGACATGCTCAAGCCGCAGGATTTAGTGTACCAAGCGAAAATTGGAAAGCCTTTGAAACATTTATTCAAAAACAAGGTCATGCCTACTCTTGGCAACCCCAATTCAGTCTTCCTTTGGATATCGAGGTGGACGATTTAACTGTAGAAAACATTCATGCTCTCGATTCTCTTCGTCCTTTTGGAACTGGCTTTGAATTGCCACTTTTTCGCCTTCAAGATGTGGAGATCGTCAACATTTACGATTTAAGCCAAGGGGCTCATCGTAAATTTTTCTTAAAGGGTGGTCTTCAGGCTTTGCATTTTAATCAAAGCAGTACGCAAGCCGCAATGGATCCTAAGACCATTCGGGCTTTCATTGGTCGACCTTCAATTAATACCTTTCGAGGCAAAGAACAAGNCGACNTTCTNANTGAAGAAATTCAATATNCTTAAAGCCATTAAAATTTTTACTTGATGGAAAGTTCAAANTTAATGGCGAAGTTCTTTTCATTCCCAGAAATTCAGTAGAAAATTAAAAAGAAAAAGACTGTCTTTATGGGACAAAAAGNTGTTNGCCTAAAATAGAACNCCCATATTATGTGTAAAAATACACGATAATATAGCGATTCCATCCCAAAAAAAAGAAAATTACACCACGCAGTAGACCAATTAGACCCAAGGGAAGGTATAGTGTTCCTTAANAAAAAAAATGAAAAAGAGATGCGCTTATTTTGGAAAGCGCTTCTCGCATTTCTGCAAACGCACACATCTTCCCATTTCAAAACACTTTGGCCTACACAAAGTGCTTAGAAGGAGACCCTACGATGGATTTAACCACCCAAATTGCCTCGATTGAAAATTTTCCAAAACCAGGTATCACTTTTCGAGATATTACGCCTATTTTGGCCAATCCCGAAGCTTTTCATGAGGTAATTGCCCAACTCACCCAAATTGCCAAAGACTTTGGAGCCACGACAATTGTGGCGCCCGAAGCACGAGGATTTATTTTTGCGATTCCTGTAGCGTATGAAGCTCAATTGCCCTTTGTTCCCGTACGAAAACCGGGAAAATTACCAAGAGCGGTAATTGAAGAAAAATATGATCTGGAATATGGTACCGATCGTCTTCAAATGCATGTGGATGATTTGCCTAAAGGATCAAAGGTATTAATTGTGGATGATTTGTTGGCCACGGGTGGGACCGTGGAAGCCATCTCTCGTCTCATTAAACGAGCAGGGAGTGAAGTCGTTGGGTATGCTTTCGTAGTGGAACTTGATGATTTAAATGGTCGAGAAAAGCTACAAGATGCTCCCATTCAAAGCCTTGTCCACTACAAAGGAGAATAAAAATAAAGNGTATAAAGTGTGCCGATTTGCAAAGAANTGCNGGTCGGCACGCTTTTTTCTAGGTGNCATTTTCATTACTAGAAAGGGTGAACGCGTAATGTCNGATAAAAAAAGTGTCACCATTGACGAATGTTTTGAAAACATTCGTACCTACATTAAAAAACCAGAAAATATCGAATTAATTGAAAAAGCATGGGCGTTCGCCCAAAAGGCGCATGCCGGACAATTTCGTAAATCCGGCGAGCCTTACACAATTCACGTTATCCAAGTGGCTAACATTTTAGCGAGTTTGCATTGTTCTCCAAATGTGATTGCAGCTGGCTTGTTGCATGATACTTTAGAAGATTGTGAATGGGTTACTCATGAAATGTTAGAAGAGGAATTTTCCCCTAAAATTGCTGAACTCGTAGAAAGTGTTACTAAAATCAATAACATGAAACACGAGTTTAAAAACGAAGAAGAGTATCAAGCGCGCAATCATCGAAAGATTTTTATGGCTATGGTCGCTGATATTCGTGTGGTACTCATTAAACTCGCCGATCGTTTACATAATATGCGCACTCTTCAATATCAAAAACCGGAGAAACAAAAGAAGATTGCTCAAGAAACGCTTACGGTTTATGCCCCTCTAGCCCATCGTTTAGGAATTTCACANATCAAAACCGAGCTAGAAGATTTATCTTTCAAATATCTTGAACCAGAAGAATACCAAAAGATTAAAGGATTGGTGGCTGAACGAGAGGAATCTCGTAAAGCCCAAATTCAAGAGATGATGACCGATATTGAAACCATTTTGAGCTATCAAGCCATTCCATATCGAATCTTTGGTCGTTCCAAGCATTTTTACTCTATCTACAAAAAGATGAAGACTAAAAATAAACGGTTTGAAGAAATCTTGGATTTACAAGCCATTCGCATTATTACCGATACCCCGATGCATTGTTATGAAATTTTAGGCTACATTCATGCCACCTATCGTCCAATGCCCGGTCGTTTCAAAGACTATATTGCGATGCCCAAAAACAATCATTATCAATCTTTGCATACTACTGTGGTCGATCCAAGTAGTGGCCATATTTTTGAAATTCAAATTCGAACAGAAAAAATGGATGAAGTGGCCGAAAAAGGTGTGGCTGCCCATTGGTTTTATAAGGAAAATGGCCCCAATCCAGATGACCACCAACCAGTTCAACTCGAAGATAAACTCTCTTGGTTTCGCGATTTTGCGATCATCACGGATGAAGACAACGAAGATCCTCTGGAATATACGCTTGCCATTCAAAAAGATATTTTTGAAGCCAACGTCTGCTGTTTTACNCCAAAAGGAGACATGATTGATTTNCCCGCTGGATCGACCCCCATTGATTTTGCTTATCGCATTCATACCGAAGTGGGCCATATGGCTGTNGGAGCTTTGGTGAATAATGCGATGGTTCCTTTAAATACCATTTTGAAAACGGGCGANATTGTTCAAATTAAAACGAGTAAACTTTCTAATGGNCCTTCGCGCGATTGGCTNAATGTGGTCCAAAGTCCCCATGCTCGGAGCAAAATTCGTCAATTTTTCCAAAAGAAAGATCAGGCTGAGCGTAAAGAAGCGATTCGAATGGGCCAAAGTTTGTTGGAAAGTGAATTAAAAAATAACAATTTAGAACCCAACCTTTTAAAACGGGAGCCTAAAAAGCTGGAAATAGTACTCAACGGCTTACCTTATCGAAATTTAGAAGACTTGTTGGTGGCCATTGGCACTAAGCAACTTTCCCCAGGAACGATCAGTGCGCGTTTAATGGCTTCAGAATCCTTAGCCGATTATTCCACCAATGAAGAAATCATCAAACGCTTTATTCCAGCTGAACCCAAACGGAAAGTGGCNGCCTGCGGCATTAGCGTCGCCGGAATTGATTCCATTCAAGTTTCTTTAGCTCCTTGTTGTACNCCTATTCCNGGAGACGATGTGATTGGCTANATNACTAANGGNAAGGGAATCAAAGTGCATCGCACCGATTGCCCCAATGTTTATCATAAAAAAGAGCGTTTAATNCAAGTTGAATGGGCTGATAATTTAGAACCCCNTCCATATGCCGTCAACTTAATNATTGANTCCAACGATCGCGATGGAGTAGTAGCGGATTTCTTAGGCGTTTTTCGACAAAATAATGTCCCTCTGACTTCAATTTCTTCCAATTTTGTAGAGCGATATGTATCCGCTTTAACGAATGTGACTATTGAAGTGAAAAATCATGATGAGCTTGAACGAGTCATTTCCAATTTACGTAAAATTTCCGATGTAATGGATGTTAAACGTCGTATTCTCTAAGCTTTTCATGCAAAATGGTTGATTATCTCAAAAAAGCCTTGATTTACGGGCCTATGCGCAGGATTTCAAGCTGAATTTACTACCAATCTACTCCTTTTAAGGGAAAGAGCCTTGATATGCCACCCCAAAACCCCCGCCAAAATACAAAAATAAACTTTGACAAATACAATGTAAATGAAAAATCTGTTTTCAAAGAGCTAGACGTATTAAACGCAGAGCCAGCTTCCCATTCTTGGAAATGGAGAAGCTAGCTCATTTAAAAATAAAAATTGAGGATTAAAAGATGGATCAGGAAAAAATACAGCTTATAAAGCCTACCTTAAAACTGAAAAAGGAAGCTCTTGAATACAAACAAGAACATTTTGATTGCGGCGAAAAGATCATTAATGGAAGTGAATTGTTGGATAAGATTTCTTCTTATGAAGAATGGCTAGCAAAAGTTGTGGCGAATGCCAGTTTGGAATCCGTTGATCCTCATTGGGTTTTGACGGACACCTTTTTTGCCATTAGAAGATCAGATCATAAAATTATTGGCATCGTCGATTTACGCTACCAATTAAATGATTTTTTGAAAGATTTTGGAAATTGTGGCTATAGTGTAAGACCTTCGGAAAGAAGAAAAGGATATGCGACGGAAATATTGAGGCAAATATGTCTCGTAGCCAAAGAACATGGTTTAAATCAATTGCAATTATCCGTGGAAAAAGATAACCTTGCTTCAATAAAAACGATTGAAAAGAATGGCGGAAAATACAGTAGAAGTTTTACTTTTGAAAATGAAGAAGCTTATGTCTATTTATTAGAACTCTAAAGAGAAAAGATTGGACCAAAGCTCTTCAAGAGTTTGGTTTGTGACCATAAAACACCTACTAACAACAGAAATTGACCTTCCTTTGACTCTACATACAAATAACAATTTCATTGTGTCGCTTGAGCTTAGATCTCAAGCGGCTTTTTTTATTAGGCACCCTCTCTTACGAAAGAATAAAATTTAATTAAAATTATTTACAATAGGTCAAGGACTAGGTCTTTTTGCCTTTGGCTTTTTTCTTCCTTGGCATAAAGAAGGAAAATTATGAAAAACGCAAAATTTGTTTGGGTTCCTCTTGTTTTTAGCACTCTAATTTTGGGTGGCTGCTCTTCCAATAAAGGTGTTTCCTCTACCTGTAGCGCTACACTTCAAGGAGTAAAAACTCAAATTGTTTTACAAGCCCAAAAAGAAGATTCTGGTGTAGAGGCTTTAAGTTATGTTGAAACCGTTCCCTTTCGCGATTTGTTAGATTATGACGAAACGGAAGCTGATTTACAAGATGAAATTCAAGACGCCATTGAAGACTATCAAGAAGATTATGGTGTTAAAAAATCCGCTATTTCTTACCAAATTGGCGATCAAGAAGTAACCTTTACCATTCATTTAAGTGTAGCGGAATTTATTGGGACAAGTGCCCCTGTTTACTTTGATGATTTAATTGATTTTCTGGAAGATGAAGGATACTATTGCGATTAAAAATCGAAAGTAACTCTTTTAAAGAGATAAGACTAAGCTATAAGAGTCGGCAAAAGCTTAACCTTCGCAATATCACCCTCTCACCCAAGAAAGTTTGGAGGAAATTGGTCATAGGCTAACGGATACACTACAGAAAGGTGCGGATTTTCCTCTGAGGACACAAGTCATGAGTATCCAATCCGCTATTACAATGAAAAAACAAATTCCGCTTCTTTTATTAAGCACTCTTTTACTTACTGGTTGTAGCTCTTCTCCCTCTACAACTTCTTCTGCTCAGTCTACCGCTAGATCAGAAACTAAAAATTCAGTTAAAACGAGTACCTCCAAAGCAACACTTCCTGTCCATACCCTTTGTACTTCGCAAGAAGATGGGGTAACTCTTAATGTGGAACTCGAAGCTCCAGCTAAAGACCAGGAAGTGACAAATGCTACAGTCAGTCTTCATATTAATTATAAAGTTGTTGGTCAATTGGCCGGATTAGACAACCTTGATGCGAGTGCCATTAAATCCATCTTACCAAGTATGGAAGATTTGGCTAAAAATATCTTTGGATCGTATTTAGGGGTAGATCCAAGTTCTTTTGCTCTAAGTACCGATGATACAGGAATTTTCTTAAGTCTTTCTACTACCAAAATGAAGGAGCTAAAAAAAATTTTGGATTTAGATGATGATGACTCCATGGTTTTCCAAAACCTTGTTCACGAATTTGAAAACGATGAAGAGATGATGTGTTCTTAATTTATTAGGTCAAAGTTAGCTTTGACCTTTTTGAATGGCTTCAAAGTTTTTGGTGAGCTATCTTTATTCTTTTAAGCTCCATTTTTATTAATGAGAAAAAGGTATAAGTACGAAATTTTATNTTTTAAGATAGCTTCCTAAAAAGCTTTAAAACCTTTCTTTGAAGTGAAAAAACACTATTTTATTCAGTCTAAAGTGCCTTAAAATAGAAGTATATAGGTTTAAANCACTTACCGCATAAGTGTCTAAAGTGAAGAACTCTTAGAAGCGTAGAGGCTAAAAACTCTATTAATTTGTAATGGAAAAAAGCTAGGCTTGAGTTCTTTAAATAGATCTCTGCACCGAAAGAAACTATTTTAATTTCTCAATTAAAATAAGAAATTTTATGACTANTTTTTGAGAGAAAGTTTGNAGGAAATTAGCCNTAGGCTAAGGGATACATTACAGGAAGGAGCGGATTTTCCTCACATGGCTCATGAGTATCCAATCTGCTATTACAATGAAAAAATCACAATCTCTTTTGGCCAGTACGGTTTGTACCTTTATGCTTTTTGGGTGTTCAACGAGTCCTACTCCTACAAAACTCCCAGATCCCGTTCAAGCCACTTGTACCAATACCGAAAGTGGGATGGAGATCTCTTATCAATTTACCGCCCCTGCACAAAATCAAGACATTACTCAAATGAAGATCACCATTCAACTCAATTTAAAAGAGCTCCAAGCTGCTTCAGACTCTTCTGAAGCTTCCTCGACTTCTCAAACCGCAAACACTTCAGAAAACTCGGTTTCAATTAAGGAGTCTGATACCTCTGAAGAAGAAACCTCAGAAGTGTCCATTGAATCATTAGAAGAAAAATATAAGCAGCTTCTCAATACGATGTATGGTATTGATCCAGCTGATGTTAAAGTGAGTCATACCGACGATACAATGACTTTTGAAGTTTTTATCCCGGATTTGAAAGCCTTTGAAGAAAAAGTTGGTGAAGATGCTCAAGCGGCCTTGCTGTATTTTCTAGGAAATACGTATGTGCTAAAAGATGTAGTGACCTCCATCGAAGCGCAAGGATTTGGTTGTAGTTAAAATCTTTCACAAAAGGCGATGGTTGTTCCAAAAAGAGATTTTAGAGGAAATTAGCCTTAGGCTAAGGGATACACTATAGGAAGGAGCGGATTTTCCTCTTAATATACCAAGATCAGTATCCAATCCGCTATTTATTGATATGAAAAAAACAACTGCTTTTTTCATGAGCACCCTTTTAGCTTTAATGGCTTTTGGATGTTCTTCCNCAGACTCAACTTCGCAANCGAGTTCTAAAANCAGTTCCAAACCGGCTCCAGCTAATGCTACTTGTTCTCTTTCTAGCGATGGTTTATCGATGACCTTTGAATTAACAGCGCCCACAAAAAGTGACGATGTGGAAACAATGGTTGTGAAGTTAATCGTTCCTTTTGAATTGGGACGAGAGATGGTTGGAATTGATAGTAGTCAAGCGAGCGATGAAGAGATGAAAAAAGTCTTAGCTGAAATGGAAGACACCTATAAGAGTCTTTTTGCCTCACGCTTTGATATTCCTCAAGAAGATATCACACTCGAAGCTCTTGATGATGCGGCAGTTTTTAACATTACAGTAAAAGATGTGAAAGCTTTTACTGAAAAAACCAATTTTCAAACCGAAGATCCGGATTCCGTTACGTTTGATGAGATGGTTAAAACCTTAAAAGATAACGATTTTGTTTGCGAGTAACTTCCTCACTATATCTNTTTGCAAAGAATGTTTTGGCTNCATTCATAAAGAATTTTCNTTTTTTATGGAGATTTCGTTTCTCCTAACAAGCTAGGTATAGGCCTAGCTTTTTTGTTTGTAGGCGTTTTATCGTGTTAAAAGAAAGAAGATAAAAAAGATGAATCAAAATGAAATTTTAAAAAAGGAACTCCAAAAGCGGGATGGACACAGCTATCCAGCCTATAAGGATGTAAAGGGCCAATGGAACTTTAAGGAATTTGTATTATCGATTGACCATGTTCAATCGGATCCTTATNCNTCTCCTTCTTCTTTAANTATTNAAATTGAACNCTCTNGCCTTCCCAAACNGNTTTATGAAAACAAAACAACACGGCTTATGAGCCAAGACATTTTATTGCGTCTCTTTAATGAAGAACTTAAGATCCTTCAAAAAAAAGGATACGGACGTGATATTTTCTCTGCCTCTACGACTCCAGAAATCTTAGAACGCTCGGCTTGTGTAATTGATCCGCAAACGGGAGCTATTANCTTNCATTTTAAAGTTCAATTTCCCGGAAAGGGTCGGCGTATTTGGAGCGCTCCTTTAATCAAAACACTTTTTAAAGAACTTCCNGAACTCGTTAAAAAGACACTTTTATTTCCNAGCATGCCATCCCTTTTTCAAGAGGATTTACAAAAAGGATACGAGCTTTCTTGTAACCAGCAAGCTTTGCGTCGCCAAATGAAGGAACAAAATTTAGTGGCGTTTGTGGCCAATGGTTCTATTTTGCCAAGACAAAGTGGNGCGAGTTCTTTACCCATGAAAGAAGCCATTCCCTTTATAGCTCCTAAGGAAAATGAAGTGACCTTAACTTTGCCCTTTCCTTTAAAAGGACAAAACGAAATCGNGGGTCTTGGTCTTCCTCAAGGCATCACTTTAATTGTAGGAGGTGGCTATCATGGAAAATCGACCTTATTAAATGCTTTAGAAATGGGAGTTTATGATCATCGAGTAGGGGATGGTCGAGAATATGTTTTGACCCAAAATGATGCGGTTAAAATTCGTAGCGAAGATGGTCGCGCCGTCCATCATGAAAACATTTCAGATTTTATTCAAAATTTACCCAATAAAAAATCAACCGTGAATTTTGTTACGGAAGATGCCTCTGGGTCTACAAGTCAAGCCGCTAATGTAGTAGAAGCCTTAGAAGCTGGAAGCCAAGTGTTGTTAATCGATGAGGATACTTCGGCTACAAACTTTATGATTCGTGATCCATTGATGAGTGCCGTGGTAGCTAGTGAAGAAGAACCTATTATTCCTTATATTTCTCGTATTCAAGACTTAGCCAATCAAGGTATTTCTACGATTTTAGTAGCAGGAAGCAGTGGAGCTTACTTTGAAAAAGCCGACTTGATTTTACAAATGAAAGATTACAAACCATTAAATATTACAAAGAAAGCCAAAGAAAAAGCCACTCAATTAGGATTGAACCAAAGTTCACCTTTCGTTCCCTCCAATCTTGAACTCTTTTCTTTCTCCAAACGAATTGTATTGCCCAATCCCAAGCTATTAAAGGATCGTGTTAAAGTCAAATCCACCCATCATGAAACCATGACGATTGCCAAAGAAAACGTGTCTCTTTGGGCTCTTGAACAACTTGTCGATTCCCAACAAACACTCACTCTTGGAAAAATGATGGTGTATGCCCAACGCCACTTAGTGGATGGGCAAAAAAGTCTATCGGACATTGCCGATACACTTCTCGCTTTACAAGCGCAAAAAGGCCTCTCTTTTTTTGGACAAGGTGATTTAGCCAGTGTTCGTAAACATGAAATAATGGGAGCCTTTAATCGAATGCGTTCCCAAGATTTCCAATTAAAATAATCTCATTGCTTTTAAAGATCCTGCCTTAGGATCTTTTTTCTTTAG
>WFLX010013446.1_pt1 | contig 11889 bp, 4 predicted proteins | sample 4967041 | NCBI WGS metagenome assembly WFLX01 (sample SAMN12857096, study PRJNA449069) | gut metagenome | isolation source: stool from male and female vole | host: Microtus ochrogaster | place: USA:Florida | collected 2017 | reverse complement strand
TTATCAAACGCAGTTGACCGGCGCGGAAAGGGTCGGCATCGTAAGTCAGGGCATATTGTCGAAGCATCTCGCGACTAAGGGGCGCGACATAGTCGGAATATGTCCAGGCTGATTCATCATTTTCCGCTTGATACATCATATCTGCGTCTTCCGGCTCTAAAGCCCTTAATTTTAATTCATAATTCATAATTCAAAATGCATAATTTCAAAAAGTGCCACTTTCTACTTAAGAACTTTAGAATTATTTGTAGGGGACTCTGTTTACTATTGAGCGGGCAAGTGTGACTTCGTCGGTGTATTCAAGGTCGTTGCCGATGCTTACTCCTCTGGCGAGGATAGAGATTTCTACATTGTAGGGTGCTAATTTCCTTGAAATATAGAAATTAGTGGTGTCCCCTTCCATTGTTGGACTCAGGGCAAGAATTACCTCTTTGATTCCACCNGCAGNCACGCGGTCGATAAGCGATTGGATTTCAAGATCNGAAGGGGAGACTCCGTCAAGAGGAGAGATTACGCCTCCTAACACATGATATAGACCNTTATGCTCGTTGGTGGATTCTACAGTNAGTAAATCCTTGATGTTCTCTACTACACAGATCACTGAAGTGTCGCGGGTGCGATCGGCACAGATGTCGCAGGTATCTGTTTCTGATATATTATGACATACGNGGCAATACCGTATGTTTTTCCTCATATTNATTATTGATTCTCCTAATGCCACCGCTTCTGCCTCATCTTGGCGAAGNAGGTGGAGTGCGAGTCGGAGGGCAGTTTTCCTACCAATCCCTGGGAGTTTGCCCAATTCTGAGACTGCATTGTCGAGTAATTGCGATTTGTAACTCTGGTTCATATTGCAAAATTAGCAAATTCTTACTAACTTTGCAAAAAAATAAGAGTATGATAGAGTATTTAAAAGGAGAGATCGGAGAGTTGGAGCCGACATTGGCAGTGATAGAATGTGCCGGTGTTGGTTATGGTGTCAACATTACCCTCATGGACTATACCAAACTGCAGCAACTTAAAGCGGCAAAACTCTATATTCACGAATCAATAAGGGAGGATGCTCACGAATTATATGGATTCATGACGAAGCAGAGTCGAGAGTTGTTCCGTCAGCTTATAGGAGTAAGTGGCGTAGGACCGAATACAGCTCGCCTCATATTGTCCTCAATGACAGAAGATCAGCTCATAGATGCAATTGCCAATGATAAGCCTGCAGCATTAAAAAGTGTGAAAGGAATTGGGGGAAAGACTGCCCAAAGGATAATTGTAGACTTAAAAGATAAAATAAAAGCCACAGATATTTCGTTAATTTCAAGTACGCCCGCTGTTGGAGAAGCGTTTGATGATGCTGTTGCCGCTCTTACCATGTTGGGATTCACCTCAATGGCAAGCAGAACAGCACTCAAGAAACTCTTTTCTGAAGATCCTACACTGACCACGGAAAAAGCCATAAAGCTTGCTTTGACAATGCTTTGACGCACTCTGCGCGATGAGGGATGGCGGTCGAAGATTGATTTGAACGACAATAACTTGAGTAAGCGCAACAAGAAAATAAAGCAGATAATGGGTTTGACAGTACTGGTAATAGTGCTGGCACTCTCGTTTGTGTCTTATTCCCAATACACTANATCTACCCTTGAAGCTCCTCCGCCACCACCGGTGCCAGATACAAACATCTCGGGGGGAGACTCCGTGAAAACAATCTTCCCGGTAAAGCCAACCGTGCAGATGAATGCTGAAGATTTTAAGGGTAACGAACATCCTGCCGACCTCAAAGACCCTAAGAATATCACGACTCAGGCTGTCTATGACCCTGAAGCAGGAATGTATGTGCTTCATACCAAACTTGGCGAGAGAGACATCATCACCCCATTCATGATGAAGCCTGAAGAGTATCACGATATGCTCAACCGACAGGAGATGTATGACTACTTCAGGAGTCAAAATTCTGCCAACTTTGAGCAGAAAGGAAAAGAAGCATTCAATATTCTTGATATGAATTTTGCGCTTGGTCCGCTTGAAAAGGTGTTCGGACCCGGCGGAGTGCGTCTCACCACGCAAGGATCTATTCAGATTTCNGCCGGAGTAAAGAGNAATAAGACTGATAACCCCGCTCTTTCGCTCAAATCAAGACGCAAGACNTATTTTGACTTCAACCAGAAGATTCAAGCCACTATCAATGCTTCTGTTGGCGACAAGATGAAGTTTAACATGAACTACAACACTGACGCCACATTTAATTTTGACTCCCAGAAACTTAAACTTCAATATGAGGGGAAAGAGGATGAGATAATCAAAAACATCGAAGCCGGAAATGTGAGTATGACCACCGGAAGTAGTCTTATCCGTGGAGGAACAGCATTGTTCGGAGCAAAGGCAAAACTTCAATTTGGCAAACTTACCCTCACAGGATTGCTGTCGCAGCAAAATTCCGAATCTAAATCTATCTCAACCAAAGGGGGAGTGCAGAGTACAGATTTCGCCATTAGCGCAGCAGACTATGACGCAAACCGCCACTTCTTCTTGAGCCAGTATTTCTATACTCACTACGATGAGTTTTGTGCAAAACTCCCGTACGTGTCATCAGGAATAAATATCACACGTATTGAAGTCTGGATCACCAATAAGACACAAAAATTTGAAGAGAGCCGAAATTTTGTGGCATTCATGGACTTGGGCGAAAATACCCGACTTGCCACAGACTACTGGACACCTGACTATTCCGTGCCGGTGCCGTCAAACTCAAGCAACAACCTATTGCAAGTCATAAAGAACGACTATCCNGGAGCAAGAAACATCAATCAGGTGACAGAGGTGCTCAAACCTCTGAATGCTTATGGCATTGAGGGTGGCAAAGACTTCGAGAAAGTGGAGAGTGCACGCCTCTTAAATTCAAGCGAGTATAGCCTTAATTCTGCATTAGGATATATTTCATTGAAACAAGCCCTTAATACAGACGAGGTGCTTGCCGTGGCATTTGAATACACATATAATGGAAAGGTGTATCAAGTGGGTGAGTTTTCCGGCGATGTCTCATCTACTGAATCCGCACTCTTCCTGAAGATGCTCCGAGGCACTACTGTCTCGCCAAAACTTCCGATGTGGCAGTTGATGATGAAGAATATATATAGTCTTGGAGCCTATCAGATACAGAAAAACAATTTCAAATTCAATGTCAAATTCTTGAGTGATTCCACNGGTATTGAGATTCCATATCTGCCGGTTGGNTCGATTTCCAACAAACCCTTGCTTCAAGTGATGGGTCTTGACCGCATTGACTCCAACGGAGAATCAGTGAGCGACGGTATTTTTGACTTTATCGAGGGCTATACCATACAGACTTCCAATGGTAAGGTGATATTCCCTGTGGCAGAGCCATTTGGATCGAATTTACGGAAGCAAATAAATAATGATGCATTGGCCGAACGCTATGTGTATCAAGAACTTTACGACTCCACTCTTGTCGTTGCAAAGCAATTTGCCGATAAGAATAAATTCACCATGTATGGCCAATACACTTCGGGAAGAGGTAGCCAGATCAATCTCGGGGCAATGAATGTGCCGCGAGGTTCGGTAGTGGTGACTGCAGGTGGTGCTGTCTTGACAGAGAACAGCGACTATACTGTAGACTATTCCATGGGTATTGTCACTATCACCAATCAGAGTATCATAGACTCAGGTACTAATGTTAGTGTCTCGCTTGAAAACCAATCGATGTTCTCAATGCAGCGCAAGACATTGATGGGTCTTGATGCGCAGTATAGATTCAGTAAGGATTTGACTATTGGTGGTACTCTTTTGCATTTCGGCGAAAAATCTCTTACAGAGAAAGTTGGAATAGGAGAGGAGATCATCAACAATACTATGTTTGGTGCCAACATTAGCTACAACAAGCAGTTCATGTGGCTTACCAACCTTATCAATAAGGTGCCGACGATTAATGCCACAGCACCCTCAACTTTCAACTTGACAGCGGAATATGCACAGTTGGTGCCGTCGAAACAAAAGACAGGTACAAATCAAGGCAGTTCATATATCGACGACTTTGAGACTTCTCAGACAGGCGTAGACCTCCGAAATCCTTATAGTTGGTTTTTGGCATCTACACCACAGGACAATTCATCAGATGCACTTTTCCCGGAAGCTTCTTTNAGCAACAATCCTGCTTATGGNAAAAACCGTGCACTCTTGGCCTGGAACTATATCGACCGCATTTTTACGCAGAAGAACAGTTCGATGCTGCCGGGTTATCTGAAAAATGACCTGAAGCAACTTTCCAATCCCTATGTGAGAGAGATTCAAGTGAGGGAAATCTATCCCGGGCGCGATACCAATTATGGGGATGCCAATTATATCCAGACTCTTAATCTTTCTTTCTATCCGAAGGAGAGAGGCCCTTATAATGTTGATGCCGACAACATTGATAGTGATGGATATCTGTTNAATCCGGANAAACGTTGGGGTGGCATCATGCGCAAGATAGAGAACTCTAATTTTGAAACTTCAAATGTAGAGTATATCCAGTTCTGGCTTCTCGATCCATTCCTTGACGAGGATGCGCCAACAAATCCGGGCGGTGACCTTTATTTCAACTTCGGAGAGATTTCTGAAGATATCTTGAAAGATGGAATGAAGAGCTATGAGAACGGACTGCCCATAGATGGAAATTCTGATTTTATTGAGGAGACAGTTTGGGGTAAGGTATCCAAGCAGAACTCTCTGACCTATGCATTTGAGAATGCTCCGGATGCTCGACTTCTTCAGGACGTTGGTCTTGACGGTATTCCAACCGAAGAAGAGTTTACATATCCTACATATTCAGAATTTGTGGAGAATTTGCGCAATAAGTTGCCGCAAGAGACGATTGCCAAAATGCAAGAAGACCCGATGTCGGTATTCAACGACCCGGCAGGTGACAACTATCATTTCTTCCGTTCAGACTATTATGATGCCAATCACACATCAATTCTCGATCGATACAAGCATTATAATGGCGTGGAGGGAAACTCTTTGTCGCCCGACCAAAGTCCAAATCCACAGTATCAATCGAGCCGTGCAGTGCCGGATGTTGAAGATATCAACCAAGATAATACTCTCAATGAGTATGAAAGATATTTCCAATATAAGGTGTCAATNAGGCCGGAAGATCTTGTNGTAGGCAAAAACTTTGTGACCGACAAGCAAGTGACCAGCATAACGACCCGTGATGGAAAGCAGGATGCTGTCTGGTATCAGTTTAAGATTCCATTGACAAGTCCGGAGAAAGTGGTTGGAGGAATCAGCGACTTCTCCACTATCCGCTTTGCCCGAATCTTCATGACCGGCTTCTCTGAGACCACTCACTTGCGTTTCGGATCGTTGGAACTTGTGAGGGGAGAATGGCGCGACTATAAGTTTAATCTTAATTCACGCAATGACTCTCCGGCTGAAGGAGATCTTGACATGAGCGTAGTCAATATAGAGGAGAACTCTAAGCGTACCCCCGTCAATTATATTCTTCCTCCGGGAGTGACCAGAATACAGGATTCAAGCAGCGCAGCCGCAACCCAACTTAATGAGCAATCGCTTCAGTTGAAACTTACCGGTGTTCAACCTGGAGATGCACGCGGNATATACAAGAATACACAACTTGACCTTCGTATCTACAAACGCCTTCAGATGTGGGTTCATGCAGAAGCGGAGGTAGACGACCGCACAAATCTAAAAGATGGCGACTTGGCAATTTTTGTAAGGGTGGGCTCAGATGTGAAGAATAACTATTATGAATATGAGATTCCACTTGATGTGACAGCCCCCGGCACCTATAATAATATGTCGAGTGCCGATCGCTGGCTCGTATGGCCTAAGAATAACTTCCTTGACCTTCCGTTTGATCTTTTCACTTCTACAAAAGTAGAAAGAAACAGAGCGATGTCTTCAGGCGAAGAAGGAGTAGGCTATATCAAACTATTCTCAATCAGAGACCCGAACAATCAGCGAAACACAGTGTCTGTTCTTGGCAATCCATCACTTAGCGATGTCAGGACCATGCTCATTGGAGTCCGCAATAAATCAAACACGGTCAAGGACGGAACTATTTGGGTCAACGAGTTGAAAGTGACTGANTTNAATCAAGATGGAGGNTGGGCGGCTAAAGTTAATGCCAATCTTGCCATTTCAGATGTGGCTACCGTAAATTTTGCCATGCATAAAGAGACNGCAGGATTTGGAAGTGTCGACCAAGGTCTTTCATCCAGAAGACTTGACAATTATGACCAGTATAATTTCTCAGTGCAAGGAAACTTAGGAAAACTCGTTCCTGAAAAAGTGAAATTGGCAGCCCCTGTCTATTATGCTAAGAGCAGTGAGACATCAACTCCCAAATATAATCCTCTTGATCAGGACATACTATTGAAGGATGCCCTTTCGGCAGCCACAACTAAGGCTGAGAAAGATTCGATAAAAGGTTTTGCNGTGACTAAAAAGACCACAGAATCATTCTCACTCTCAAATATGAGATTTAATGTGACCTCTAAGAATGCCATGCCCTGGGACCCTTCAAACTTCACAATCGCTTTCAACTTCAATAAGCAGAGGAATATGGATCCTACTACAGAATATGAGAATACTTCTGATTATAGGGGATCGTTCCAATATTCTTACTCTCCTTATTTTAAACCATATAAGCCATTCTCAAAACTTAAAGGGAAGTCAAAATTCCAGAAGTTCTTGAAAGATTGGCAGATAAATTGGCTCTTTAACAATCTTACATTCTTCACGAGCATGTCGCGCCATTATTACGAGCAGCAGACACGCTCGGAGATTGACGTGGATATGCAGTTGCCGGTGCAGGTGAGCAAGAACTTCTTATGGGATCGTCAGCTCTCGCTCAACTGGAATTTGCTCCAGTCGCTAACTTTCTCATTCCAGAGCAACACTACTGCGAGAATTGAGGAGACGATAGGGGCAGTCAATAAAAAACTATTCCCTGACAAATATAGAGATTGGAAAGACACTGTGATCAACTCCATAAAGGGTCTCGGAACACCGTGGAACTACAACCAGACATTTACCGGAAGCTACAAAGCACCATTCAACAAGATACCTTTCTTGGATTATCTTACAGGCAATCTAAGCTATACTTCCACATATCAGTGGGATAGAGGCACTAAGATTCAGGATGTAGACATGGGCAACTCCATTAGGAATCAAACGACATGGAATGCTGATGCTCGCCTCAATTTTGAGACTCTATATAACCATAGCAAGTATCTTAAGGAGATCAATCAACGGTTCTCCTCTAAGTCAAATGCAGCGAATAAAAGGAAAACGGGTGCGAATGTCAAGAATGGAGGCACTCTGAAGAAGAATGAATCAAAGGCTAAAAAAGTAGAAAAGACGATAATATTGTCTGCCGACAGCACTACAATATTCAAGCATAACCTTAAGACCAAAGATGTAGCCCTCACCGCAACACTCAAAGGCAAGAAATATGATCTTAAGACAAAGGCGATAGATGAGAACACTATCGAAATCTTAAATAAGGATTCAATTGCTATCAAACTCATAGCAAGAGAAAAATTGAAAGAAGACAAAAAGAAGTTTGGCACTGAATTGTTGGCTCATGGATTGCGCCTTCTTATGGCTCCACGCAGCATGTCGATGCGTTGGAGACAGAACCATTCTCTCAACTTGCCATTGTTCAAGCCGAGTGTTGGCGATGTATTCGGGCAGACCAACGGTTATGGACCGATGAGTCCCGGACTTGACTTTGCTTTTGGNTTCTACAACGAAAGTTATGTAGATAAAGCCCTTGACAGAGGATGGCTTCTTACTGATGGGCAGAACACTTCCCCTGCAATCTGGAATAAAGGAGAGGAATTTAACTTTGAGCTAACACTTGAGCCGGTGAGAGGTTTGAAGATTACTCTGACTGAGAATCTTACAGACAACCGCACTAATCAGGTGCAGTTCATGTATAGCGGAATGCCAACGTCACGCACAGGCAGCTATACACGCACACATGTGGCATTGAAAACAGCACTCAGAAACTATAAGGCTGATAATGGATATAATTCTGCGGCATTCAATACCTTCCTTAGCAATATTCCTATTGTAGCAGAACGATATGAGGCATTGTATAGGGAAATGAGATATCCGGAAGTTGGTTTCCTTGAGGGTAGTCCTCTTGCCGGCACGGTATATAATCCGGAAGTGGGAAGCGTAAGTCGCACCTCGAGTGATGTGCTCATTCCTGCATTCTTGGCTGCCTACAGTGGAACGGACGTAAGAAAAGTNACTCTCAANCTTTTCCCCGGACTCTCCTCAATGCTTCCTAACTGGAAAGTGACCTATGATGGATTTATCAATCTTGGCAACATGAAGAAATGGTTTAAGTCGTTTAGTATCCAGCACGCATACAACTGNACTTATTCCACCGGAAGCTATACATCATATCTAAATTGGATAGGAGTGAATGGAGATTATGGATTCACACTTGATGAGTCAACCCAAAATCCGATTCCATCATCTCCGTTTAATGTCTCCTCTGTNGCAATCACCGAGAAATTTAATCCTCTTATCGGTTTCAACGCCACACTCAATAACGACCTTAAGGTGAATATGCAATTTACCGACAGTAGAACTCTTAATCTAAATTCACAGGCAGGTCAGTTAGTGGAGACATCTTCGCGCCAGATTACGATAGGAGCAGGGTATAAGATAGCCAACTTTAACAAGATAATAAAGATAGGAAGTCGCCAGGGAGGAGTTAGCAATGACCTCTCGCTTGACTTGGATCTTAACTTTGCAAGCAACTCAAGCCTTATAAGAAGAATAGAGACTGCATATACACAAGCCACTCAAGGCACAAAATCATTCTCGCTCAACTTCATGGCAAGTTATGTGTTAAGTAAGCGTATAACTCTTGCTGCTTATTTTGATCATCAGGTGAATACTCCACTGGTGTCATCCACTGCATTCCCCACTTCCAATAGCAATTTTGGAGTATCTATTAATATGTCTTTGGCACGCTGATGAGCTTTCAAAATTATTAAAAATATGTTATAAAACATATTTTTTAAAACAATTCACATTTTTTGACGTTATATCTTATGAAGTGATAATTTTGGAATAGAGATTCCAGAAAGTCAAAAATAGTAATGTTTCGGTTCAAATAAGTAAGATTAAGCGATAGAAATCTTTTTATTTGAACGGCAATTTACAGTTTTATTGCCGCAAATCCGAAACACCTCGGCAAATTATGGTTCGCGTTGTCGCGTTGCCTTGCCGGGTAAGTTTAACCAAAATTATTTTTTATGAATTTTAAACTGAAAACTGCGGGCGTATTTTTGGGGTTAGCAAGCATGGTCGTATTGACCTCTGCAGTATCCACTAAAAACGTACCGTTGGAGGTAGGAAATCAAGCACCGGAAATTTCAATCTCCGACAAAAATGGAGATTCTATGCTTCTTTCAGAGTTGCAAGGCAAAGAAGTGATAGTGAATTTCTGGAGTGTAAAAGACGCGGAGAGCCGCATCAGTAATGTCCGCCTCTCAAGAGAAGCCGAGCGCACCGGCGCCAAGTATATCGGAATGTGTATTGACTCAGACCGAGAGCTTGCAGAAGAAGTGATGAAAGTCGACAATGTAGGCGTTGACAATCTTTATTTCGCCGACCGTCAAGTGACTGATGAATATCAGTTATCAAAAGGCACTCGGACAGTAAAAATCGACCCTTACGGCATTGTAGCCGCAATTGATTGAAGAAAGCATCCTGCGAAGGATGCTTTCTTTTGTAATGGATAATGCATAATTCATAATGCATAATTCATAGTGCATAATTCATCATTCTGGATTTATTAATCATAATATTTTTGATATGTATGAACTGAATTGGCATGGTATTTGTTAATAATTACGAAAAACACAAAAAAACGATAGAAAAACACAAAAATTTAATACTTATGAACTTCAATAATTTCACAATNAANTCGCAGGAAGTCATTCAAAAAGCGATTGACTATACTCAGCAAGCAGGCCAGCAGCAGATTGAGCCTGTACACATTCTGAAGGCGATCATATCAGAAAGTGAGACTATTGTCAATTTCATCTTCCAGAAACTTGGAGCCAACCTCAATGCCGTGAACATGGCGATTGAAGCCGACATAAAGTCTCTTCCGAAGGTAAGCGGCGCAGACGTTGTATTAAGTCGCGAATCTAATGAGGCAATGCGNAAGGCACAGGATTTCTCAAAGAAAAATGGCGACGAATATGTCTCTGTTGAGGCAATGCTTATGGGTATCCTCCAGACCAANTGCAATGCTTCTCGAATCCTCAAAGATGCAGGAGTGACAGAAAATGGACTTGANGCAGCNATCAAAGAACTTCGGAAAGGAAATAAGGTGACCGGACAAAGTGCAGAGGAGTCTTATCAGGCTCTGAGCAAATATGCCATTAACCTCAACGACCGAGCACGCAATGGCAAACTCGACCCGGTGATCGGAAGAGATGAAGAAATCCGCCGAGTGCTTCAGATTCTTTCAAGAAGAACAAAGAATAACCCAATGCTGGTAGGTGAGCCGGGTACCGGTAAGACTGCTATTGCAGAAGGTCTTGCACAGCGTATCGTCAGAGGCGATGTGCCTGAAAACCTAAAATCAAAGCAGATATTCTCGCTTGATATGGGCGCATTGGTAGCAGGAGCTAAATATAAAGGAGAATTTGAGGAGAGATTGAAAGCCATTGTCAATGAAGTGACTCAGAGTGATGGCGAAATAATTCTCTTCATCGATGAGATCCATACCCTTGTAGGCGCTGGAAAGGGAGAAGGCGCGATGGATGCAGCCAATATCTTGAAGCCGGCACTTGCACGTGGAGAACTCCGCAGCATCGGCGCGACAACCCTTGATGAATATCAGAAATATTTTGAGAAAGATAAGGCACTTGAACGCCGTTTCCAGAAAGTAATGGTAGACGAGCCTGATGAACTTGCCGCTATCTCAATCCTCCGTGGACTTAAGGAGAGATATGAAAACCACCACAAGGTGCGTATCATGGATGAGGCAATCATTGCTGCTGTTCAGTTGAGTGTTCGCTATATTACTGATAGATTCTTGCCTGATAAGGCTATTGACCTTATTGATGAGGCTGCCTCTAAGCTTAGGCTTGAGATGGACTCCATGCCTCAGGCTCTTGATGATGCAACACGCAAGATACAGCAACTCGAAATCGAGCGTGAGGCTCTTAAGCGAGAAGACAACAAGTATCGACTGAAAGAAATTGATGAAGATCTTGCAAATATACGCGACACTCAGAAATCACTCAAGGCCAAATGGCAGGCTGAAAAGAATGAAATCGATAAGATTCAGCAGAATAAGATNGATATTGAGCAGTTAAACATAGAAGCCGAGCGCGCCGAGCGTGAAGGAGANTATGCAAAGGTAGCTGAAATCAGATATTCTAAGATCAAGCAAAAACAAGACGAAATCGAGGCGACTCAGGCTAAACTTCGTCAGCTTCAGGGCGAGAATGCGATGATCAAAGAGGAAGTTGATGCTGAGGATATCGCAGAAATTGTAAGCCGTTGGACAGGAATACCTGTGAAGAAAATGGCTCAGAGCGAAAAGGAGAAGCTTCTGCATCTTGAAGAAGAACTCCACAAGAGAGTAGTTGGCCAGGAAGATGCAATCCGCGCTGTGAGCGAGGCTGTTCGCCGTTCACGTGCAGGTCTTAACGACCCACGCCGTCCTCTTGGATCGTTTATCTTCCTTGGTACAACCGGTGTAGGTAAGACAGAACTTGCAAAAGCCTTGGCAGAATACCTCTTTGACGATGAGGATATGATGACTCGTATCGATATGTCGGAATATATGGAGAAGCACTCCGTCAGCCGTCTCGTCGGAGCGCC
>WFLX010029170.1_pt1 | contig 11896 bp, 10 predicted proteins | sample 4967041 | NCBI WGS metagenome assembly WFLX01 (sample SAMN12857096, study PRJNA449069) | gut metagenome | isolation source: stool from male and female vole | host: Microtus ochrogaster | place: USA:Florida | collected 2017 | reverse complement strand
ATTGTTCATATGGGGGAAGTAAGTAGAAAACTTGCCGAAGAAAGATATAACATAGGGGNTGTGATTCAAATATATAAGGAGATCGTCAGATGTATGTGAACCTTATTCCTCTGAGTCGGCAATCNATCATGTNTCCTGTGATAGAATATAAACGATCTAGCTAACCTAATGGAATGCTTCGGTGATGATTAAATGATTAACATAGAGATATAAATAAGGGGGTGAAAGCTCCCGATGGAGCCTCGGTCTGAGAAGATCGGGGCTCTTTTATTTTAGTGGCTCAGGTTTGGGGATTTTTATTATTTTTGCAGGTGAAAACACACATGCGGGAACGTAGCCGGGAACGCGGATACACGCGCAGCGCGGCCGGAGGGCTGCCTGGCATCACGCACCCATCTAAAATCTTCATCACACACCCATCTGAAATCTTTATTTCAATCATGGAGAATGAACACACACNACCGGAGGAGTTCCTCCTCAAAATCAAGCGGATGGCGCCGACCTACACGACGCCAGAGCCGTTATTGCGGCACCTCCGCGGGGGTAGCGACAGCCTCGACTCAANATGCCTCCTTAAGGCATTAAATCGCTACACGCCAAGCTCCTACAGCTCTTCTACCGAAGCAAAGGAGAGGCGCTTTGTGGCGATTGACCTAAAGTCGTTCTACGCGTCGGTGGAATGCGTTGACCGGGGCTTGAATCCCATCGACACGTGCCTTGTGGTGGCCGATGCGTCGCGCACCAACAAGACCATCTGCCTTGCAGTGTCGCCGCCGCTCAAAAAGCTGGGCCTCGGGGGACGTCCGCGCCTCTTTGAGGTGATTCAGCATCTGCGGCGCGTCAACCGCGGGCGTGGCCATGCCGGCTCGTCCTATTCGGCGCGCTGCCTGGATGAGCACCCCGAGATGGCTGTGGACTATATAGTTGCACCCCCGCGCATGGCGCGCTACATCGCCGTGAGCAGCCGCATCTATGAAATCTATCTCCGCTATGTGGCGCCCGAGGATATCCACGTCTACTCTATCGACGAGGTGATGATCGACGTGACGGCCTACCTCCGATTCTCCGGGCTCCAGGCGCGTGAGCTGGCCGAGAAGATGGTCCACGAGGTGATGCGCGAGACCGGCATCACGGCCACCGCCGGCATAGGCTCCAACCTCTATCTGGCCAANGTGGCTATGGACATCATGGCCAAGAAGATGGCTCCGGATGCCCACGGAGTGAGAATTGCCGAGCTCACCGAGGCCTCCTACCGCGCTCTGCTCTGGGACCATCTGCCGCTGACCGATTTCTGGAGAGTTGGGCGCGGAATAGCCCGGCGGCTGCAGCGCTTCGGCATCTTCACTATGGGCGACATNGCNCGCTGCTCCGTGAGACAGGAGGGNTTGCTCTACGACCTNTTCGGCATCAACGCCGAGCTGCTCATNGACCANGCCTGGGGGTGGGAACCGGTNGAGATTGCCGACATAAAGAGCTACCGCCCCGAGCGCAAGTCGCTCGGTATCGGTCAGGTACTCACGGAGCCTTATCCGGCTGCCCACGCCCGCACGGTGATCCGCGAGATGGCCGACACTCTCGCGCTCGACCTCATGGAGAAGGGGCTCACCGCGGCCCACCTCACCATCCACGCCGGCTACGACTCCACGAGCCTCAACGACCCCGCCATAGCCTCGCGCTACGACGGCCCGATATCCATCGACTTCTACGGCCGCAAGGTGCCCTACCATGCCCGGGGCAGCGTGGCCCTCCCCCGTTCCACCTCCTCGGCCACCGAAATCATGGCCTATGCCACCGCACTCTTCGACCGCATAATCAATCCCATCCTGCTTGTGAGGCGGCTCAACATCACCGCNGACAGCCTCGCGCCCTATCGCCCCGAGGAGGAATATGTGATGCCCCCACAGCTCAGTCTCTTCACCGACTACGAGGCCGAATCGCGCCGCCAGACTGCCCTGAAAGCCGCCACCGACAAGGAACACCGCCGCCAGCAGGCCATCCTCAATATCAAACGACGCTTCGGCAAAAATGCCATACTCCGCGGACTCAATTACGCCGACGGAGCCACCCAGCGCACACGCAATGTGCAGATAGGAGGTCACCATGAGTAAATATGACGATATAATCAATCTCCCCCACCACACCAGCCCCGTGCGGCCACGTATGACCATGAGTCAGCGCGCCGCCCAGTTTGCCCCCTTCGCGGCCCTCAGCGGCTACGACGATGCCATAGCACGCTCCCGCCACCACCACGAAGCCCGCTTCGCTCCACCCCCCGACACCCCGGACGCCGACTGCTTATAGCCACCACATCCTATCAGCTCCCGAACTCTCCGGCAAGTAGCCACTTGGAGAGGGGAACTACGTTGATAGTCAAATCCTGGGTGTGTATGACCTGTTCCTCTGAATACGTCACTATCTCCGCCTCCTTAAGCCCATANAGGCGATGGAANGTGGTGAGGGCTCTCACTTCCCTATCAAGAGTAGCGGGATTCTNCANGCTGTAGCAGGCCTGAATCCCCTTCTTGAGTTTAGGAATGTAGAAATCAAGCTCCACCTCCTTATTGTAGAAGTAGACATCAAAGTCTTCTTCCGCTACGCTTTGCCGGTAAAGTGTCACCGCACACAGGTTTTCCATCAAAGCCGTTTCGCTATCGGTGAGAAAGATGTTGAGGAGGCCATTGTCTACAAAATAATGCTTCTTCACCGTGTTGCGTTCCACAAATTTAGACGCGTAGTTCTCCATAGAGAATATCAGACAGGCCTCCTCGCAAAATCTAATGTAGTCTATGACCGAGGCCACACTGACCGACTGCCCTGTGGCCTTGACCAGCGAGGCNATNCGATTGAATGAGGTGGGTGTCTTTATATTCTCGGCCAATCTCATCAGAGCCAGCCGCAATGATTGCTCGTTCTTGATATGATTGCGTTGGATAATATCGCCAAGTATTATTTTCTCATAGAGCTCGTTGTACCAATGACGCTTATTTACATAAAGGAGCGACTCCGGAAAACCTCCCCACTGAAAATACTGACCCAGCAGACGCTCCACTTCAGCCCGCTTTTTCCCAAAAGCCCAATTCCGGTCTGTCTCACACCCATTTGCTTCAAGATACTCCTTGAACGAATAGGGAAACACACGCTTCTCTATATACCTCGCCCCTAATCTCGAAGCTATATCCTTGCTGAGCATCTTTGCATTGCTGCCGGTGATATAGACCATATACTTCTGGTTGGCAAGCCTGCGGGCAAAATGCTCCCAACCTTCCACATTTTGTATCTCATCCAGAAAGAGTATGGGCTTCAAGTCATAGAGCGACGCGTAAGCCTGCAATATCATGTCGAGGTCTGTCGCCTCCATCTTTATCAATCGCTCGTCGTCGAAATTCACAAACAGCATCTCTCTCGCGTCATGACCTTCGGCTATCAGCTCCAGTGCCCTCAAATATAGCATATAGGATTTGCCGGCCTGCCTGATTCCGACAAACACATAGCGGGCCTGAGGCTCCAAGTCCATGTTTCGAGGTATGGGATTTATCTCCGACAGCAGCTCCTGTCCTTCTACTATTATCGATTTCAAGGTGTTGATATCCATAATCTGTGCGCGTGAAAATTATATATCCGATGCGAATTTACAAATTTGTTCACTACCATCAAACAAATTTGGCGNATTTTATTCAGCGGCAGTGAACAAATTTGGCTGATTTTATTCAGTGGCAGTGAATAAATGGCGGAGGGGAAGGGGCAAAGGGGGCTGTGAGGCAATAAAACGGCGGGGGATGCGTTTTACCGGTGATGGAATTCAGTATCTCACCCACCGACCGCCGCAGCCGCCTGGCGCTTCGCAACATCGCTTGCTCGCTGATGCTGCGCGCCGCCTCTGTGAGCATCTCCTTCCTGCTCGTGCCGATGACCATCGGGTATATCGACGATTATGCCTACGGTGTGTGGCTCACCATTTTCTCCCTCACCACATGGATCTCCAATCTCGACCTCGGCATCGGCGCAGGGCTGCGCAACCGTCTCGCCGAAGCTCTGGCCGAAGACAATCTCCAGCTGGCCCGCATCTACATAGCCTCCGCCCTCTTCCTTATGACCGTGATAATGGTTGCGATTTTCCTCGTTGGGGCAGCGTGTTGCCGGTTTGTCGACTGGTATGAGCTGCTCAATGTCGACCCTGCAAGAGTGCCCGGCCTTCCGTCGCTCATACTCACCGTGATAGGCATCTTCTGCGGGGGATTCGTGTTCCGCACCATCGGGAGCGTCTACTATGCCCTGCAGCTACCGGCTGTCAACGAGCTGCTCGTGCTCGGCGGCAACCTCCTCTCTATCCTCGCCGTGTGGCTCATGACCCTCACCATGCCCGGCTCGCTCTCCCATGTGGCTATCGCCATGGTGCTTCTTCCGGCCGCGGTCTATGCCNTCGCCCTCCCGGTTACATTCCGCCGGTTCAGCCACCTCACCCCGCGGCTCTCCGACATCACCCGACGCTATTTCCGACCCCTCGTGGGGTTGGGCGTGAAGTTCATGGCCACGCAGGTGTCATTTCTCGTAGTATGCCTGGCCTCAACCATCATTGTGTCCCATCTCTTTGGGCCCGAGGAGGTGACGGTGTTCAGTGTGTCGTTCAAGTATTTCTACGTGCTCACCATAGGCTTCAGCATCTTCATGGCCCCGATATGGTCGGCCGTCACCGACGCCAAATCGCGCGGCGACCGCCAGTGGATAGCCCTCACCCTCCGCCGCCTGCTCGGCATCTGGACCCTCCTGGCCCTCTGTGCGGCTCTCATGATTGTGCTCGCGCCGTGGTTCTACAGGCTCTGGGTAGGCGACGAAATCGTAATCCCCACCTCGCTCAGCTTCTGGTGGGGAGCCTATGTGGTGCTCGGAGCGCTCGGCAGCATCTATCTCAACATCATCAACGGCTACGGCCACGTGGCGCTCCACTCCCTGGTGGCCTGCGTGGTGACAGTCGGCTTCATCCCGCTGGCCGTATGGATGGGTCACCTCTGGGGACCCACCGGCGTGGTCATAGCCATGTGTCTCACTGGCGCTGTCGACCTTCTTTGGGCGCCCCTCCAGGCCCACCTGCTCCTCTCCGGCAAAGCCCGCGGCATCTGGTTGCGGTAATATATTTATCGTGGGCGCGCAATAAAAGCCACCGTCGCCGCGTTAAAGAAGCATAATCACATTCGCGCAATGAACCTGCTAATCCGCATATCGATCGCTGTGGCGGCTCTATGGGCCCTCACCGCATGCCATACCACCAACCATCTCTCCTATCTCCAGACCCTCGGCGAAAGCCGCGAGGGCACCCTCCCGGCCTCCGACTACAGCATCAAGATAGCCCCGGCCGACGAGCTCCAGATTGTGGTCACCTCCACTGTGCCCATGGCCACGGTGGAATACAACCTTCCCTCCACCAACGCCACCTACAGCTCCTCGACCAACATCTCCGCTGCCAGCCCCTCGCAGCAGAGCTACACGGTCGATGCCCAGGGCGACATCATGTTTCCCGTGCTCGGCAAAATCCATGTGGCCGGAGAGACCACCACGCAGCTCCGCGACAAGCTCACCGCCCTCATCGGCGAGCGGGTCAAGGACCCTCAGGTGTTGGTCAAGCTCATCAATTTCAAGGTCAACGTGATGGGTGAGGTGAGAAATCCCCACACCGTATATGTGGGCTCCGAACGCTTCTCTATCTTCGACGCCCTCGCNGCCGCAGGCGACCTCACCGAGTATGGCCGTCGCGACAATGTGACCATAATCCGCGAAGCCGGCGACAGCCTCGTCTACACCCGCCTCGACCTCCGCGATGCCGACATCACCGCCTCCCCCTACTTCTACCTCAAGCAAAACGATGTGGTGCTCGTAGAGCCCAACCCTATCCGCCAGGCCAATTCCAAGTATAATCAGAACAATGCCTTCAAGCTCTCGGTAATCTCCACCATAGTCAGCGCCGTGTCGGTGATAGCCTCGCTCGTCATAGCCCTCACTGTAAGATAACATCTAATGCTCCGCATCGACCGCATCTGCATCTACCTCTTCATCTTCACTCTCGCCATGCTCATACCGGGAGCGAAATATGTGGGGTGGGCCGGGTCGCTTGCCACTCTCCTCTTTGCCGGAATAGCGATATTCGACTGCCTGGTCAACCGTCACTGGCGCCGCTACCGCCTGCTCTGGATTATCATGGCCATCATGACGGCCTATGCGGTCTACTCCCTCTTCCTCCCCTACAACAACATCCGGGCCATAGCCTCCGACTGGATTATACAGCAGAAGCCGTTCCTCCCCTTCGTGGTGATGCTTGCCGTGCGACCCTCTNTCACGGGTGCCGACCGCGTGGCCATCAAGATTATCAGCATCGTCAACGTGGTGCTCACCCTCGTGGTGTGGAGCCTCGGCATNAAGGCTGTCGAAGCGGTGATGCAGCACATCTCCTACGTAGGCCTCACCATCTTCACCAGCGCCCTCGCCTTTTATCTCGCGGCCATAAATCCTGAGGGCAGAGTAGACCGCCGCGACCTTATCGCCACCGTAGTGATGATTTTGGCCGGGCTCGTGTGCGGCCGGTCAAAATATTTCGGCAGCGCGGTGTTTGCAGTCTTCATGATGGTGTTCTACACCCCCGATATGCTCCGCCGCTACGGNAAGCGCGCCATAGCCATGTTTGGCCTCATGGTAGTGCTGGTGGCTATAGTCGGGTGGCAGAAATTTGAGTTCTACTTCATCGGGGGCGAAGGGATGGAGATGGACACCGGCCGCCTTGCCACAATAGCGCGCCCGATGATGTACTACACCGGCGCCCTCATCCTCCTCGACCACCTGCCTTTCGGCTCCGGCCTCGCATCATTTGCCACCTTCCCCTCTGCCAAAAGCTACTCCACGCTCTACTACGATTACAGCCTCGACAAAGTGTGGGGTCTCGGCCCGTCCATGCCCGAGTTTATAACCGATGCTTTTTACCCNTCGNTGGCTCAGTTTGGCGTGGTGGGCATCGCCCTCTTCATCTGGTTCTGGATCTATGTGGCCCGTATGCTCCGCGCCCTTATAAGAAGCGGCGCCCCCGGCTCGGAGGCGCTCTTCACCCTCGGCTGGATTATCATCATGTTTCTCATGATCGAGAATATAGCCAACACCACCATAGTGCAGGGCAGCGGCCTCTGCAGCATGATTATGCTCGGGCTCGCCTGCTCCAAATCCCCTGTTGTTATCCACGAAAAAACATCCACCCTATCCTATGGCAGCTGACAATGAGATAGACCTGCGCCGGTATGTCTACGCGCTCCGTTCCCACCGATGGCTCTTCGCAGCCATTTTCGCCGTGATTTTCGGCCTTGGGCTCACCTATGCCCTCACCCGCCCTACGCGCTACAACTCNGTGGCCACCGTGCTCATCGAGGACGGCTCAAGCGACCTCGCCCAGCGCTCCGGTGCCGGCGCGCTCGCCATGATGATGCGCTCTTTCTCCATCGGCGGCTTCTCGGGCGCGTCGGTCGACAATGAGATGGTGCTCGTGGCCTCCCACGACATAGCCTACCGCACCGTGCGCAAGCTCTCCCTCAACGTCACCTGCGTGGAGCCCCAGGGCCTCACCAAGCGCCCCCTCTGGCATGATGCCCCGGCCACGCTTCTCCTCCCCCCGGGCATGGCCGACTCCATGACCGCCCGCGATGCCTTTACGGTCACCCTCCATATCGCGCCCGACGGCGAGGCCGAGGCCAAGGCTCTCCGTGGACGCATNTTCTCCNCTACCCTCGCCACNGCCCGGGGGAAGCTGCCTCTGGCTCTCGACACCCCGATGGGCACAGTCACNCTCATCCCNTCCGACACCGTCGCCCCGCGCAAGGAGATGACCGTGAAATACACCGTCACCGGCTATCAGGCCGCCACGGAGCGCCTCCTCAAAGAGCTCGACATAGACCTNGCCCACAAGGCCGCCGATGCCATATCGGTGGANCTTACCGGCGACTGTCCGGCTCGCGACCGCGCCATTCTCAATACGCTCCTCGACGAATACAATTACCGCCGCACCGAGCAGCGGCGCACCACGGCCCAGACCGAGGTCGACTTTCTCAATGACCGCATCGAAAATCTTTTCGGTGAACTCATAGCCTCCGAGAAGAAAATCGAAGAATTCAAGACCCGGAGCAACTTCGTGAACATCGACGACGAAGCCCCCATCATCCTCGAGTCCTCCCTCGATGCCCGCGAGCAGCTCCTCAAGGCCAACAGCGAGATACTCTACTGCGAGCAGGTGCTCGACGCGCTCCATTCCTCCACCGAGACCATGCTCCCGGCCTATGCCATTCCCGGCTCCGACAGCGAGGCCAACCCTATGGTCACGGCCTACAACGACCAGCTCGCTATGCTCAATGAGCTGCGCCGCTCAGCCATGCCGGGCAACCAGGCCCTGCAGCGCGCCGAGGAGCGCGTGGCCCAGATGCGCGAGTCGGTGATAGAGAGCGTAAGCCAGACCCTCGCGGCTGCCCGCAAGGCCGTAAAGGCCCGCAGCGGAGTCATCGGCCAGATGGACTCACACCTGCGCAAACTCCCTCAGTTCGANCGCGAATATATCAATCTNTCGCGCGACAACCTCATCAAAAACGAGCTCTACGCCTTCTTGATGGAGAAGCGCGAAAGCTCGCTGCTCAAATACTATTCGCGCGCCACGCTCGGCTTCATTGTCGACCCTGCCTACACAGCCGTGAAGCCCAACTACACCCGCCCCGTGGCCTTCGCCGGCATCAGCCTGATTCTCGCCCTCATGTGTGTGGGAGGACTCGCCCTCATCTTCACCTGGCGGAGCACCACCGTGCGCCGCCCATGCGACGTAGCCACCGCCGGCCTTGAAAAGCAGACTTTCGTGAGAGGCACCGACCCCATCGGCTACGCCAACGATATCCGCGCCCTCATCACCGGCCGCTTTCCCGAGGGGACAATCTATGTGGCCACCCTCTCNTCTNCAGGCCACCCTGTCGAGGAGGAAATCATAGGCGCATTCCGCCGCGCGGAGTATCCCGTGGCCGAGATAACCGACGAGNCCGCCAACGACTCTCTCCTCTCNTCCCGCATGAAGGACAAAATCCGCAGTCAGGAGGCCGACTATGTGTTTGTCACCGTGCCCGATACCGGTCGACTCGCCGACATATCNTCGCTCGTGGGCCAGCCCGACGCCCTCCTGCTCCTCATNGCTCCCGCNGGNTCNCTGAAGCGCGCGGAGGCTATGAAGCTTGCTGAGACATTCACCCCCGACAGGATTATCCTCGTGATCTGCTGATGAAGATAGCGGTTGCCGGCACAAGAGGCTTTCCGGGAGTGCAGGGAGGGGTCGAAACCCACTGCATGGAGCTCTATCCCCGCGTGGCAGCGCTCGGGGCCGACGTGACCGTGTTTTGCCGCCGACCATACACGGGTGCTGATGCGCCCNCGAGCTACCGAGGCGTCACTCTACGNCATCTCCCCTCCCCTACGGGCAAACACACCGAAGCCTTCCTCCACACCCTCTCGGCCATAATCCACGCGCGCCGCTCCAAAGCCGACATTATCCACATCCATGCCTGTGGCCCCGCCCTGCTCATTCCGCTTGCGCGGCTGCTCGGCATGAAGACCGTGGTGACTCTCCACGGCCAGGACTACCGCCGCGCCAAGTGGGGGCGGCTGGCCCGCACCATGCTGCGCATCGGCGAGTGGTGCGCCGGGCGCATGAGCCACGCCGTGATTCTTCTCTCCGAGCATGAGCGCACCCGCTTTGCCGCCCGCTTTCCGGGCGCACGAACATTCGTCATACCCAACGGCATCCCTCTCTCTCCTTCTCCCTCTCCTCCTGCCGAGCGCGAAAAAATAATCCTCGCCGTAGGGCGCCTCACACCCGAAAAAGGCTTCCACCACCTCGTCGAAGCCTGGCAACGCTCCCCCATCCCCGGCTACCGGCTCATCATAGCCGGAGGAGCCGACCGCACCGACCCCTATGCCACGCAGCTNACCGAGCGTGCCACCCGCGCCGGTATCACCATGACCGGAACCATAGGCCACGACCGCCTCGCCGGGCTCTATTCGCGCGCCGCCCTCTTCATCCTCCCCTCCCTGCTCGAAGGCCTCCCCATAGCCCTGCTCGAAGCCATGAGCTATCACGCCGACGTGGCCGTCAGCTCCATCCCCTCGTGCCGTCTTCCCCAACTCGAGCCAGACGATTTCTTCACCCCCGGCTCGCCCGAGGCTATCGAGGCCATCATGCGCCGCAAACTCGCCTCCCCTCCCGCTTCGCGCTCCTACGACCTCACCCCCTACGACTGGGACAAAATCGCCACACTCACCCTCGGCGTGTATGATTTTCTCNNCAAAAATCCATAACTTTGTCCCCGACAAAAAACTACCGCTCCAAATGATTATAATTGGCATAGCCGGAGGCACCGGCTCCGGAAAATCGACCGTAGTCAACAAGATTATCTCCAGTCTCCCCGCCGGAGAGGTGGCTGTGCTACCCCAGGACAACTACTATCGCGATTCGAGCCACATACCGCCCGAAGAGCGACAGAACATCAACTTCGACGAACCCGCAGCTATCGAATGGTCCCTCCTCGAGAAGCATCTCGCCGAGCTCAAGGCCGGCCACACCATCGATATGCCCACCTACAGCTACCTCACCTGCACCCGCTGCCCCGAGGTGATCCGCGTGGAGCCTCGCGACGTGGTGATAGTCGAAGGCATCCTCGTGCTCAGCCAGCCCGAGCTGCGCGACATGATGGACGTGAAAGTGTTCGTTGACGCCGATGCCGACGAACGCCTCATCCGCGTGATAGCCCGCGACTGCATCTCGCGCGGACGCACACCCCAGATGGTCATCGACCGCTATCAGCAGGTGCTCAAGCCCATGCACGAGCAGTATATAGCTCCCTCCAAGCGGTTTGCCGACCTCATCGTGCCCCAGGGAGGCAACAACAAAGTGGCCGTGACGCTGCTCACCGACTACATCGAGTCGCGTCTGCGCCACCTNCCCCGCTGAAAATCCGGATTTTTTGCGTAACTTTGCAGTGCCGGAACCCCTCCGGCACGCACCGAGTGCTTGCTACCTCGTTAAAAACAAGACCNATGACCCGTACCACCTACTCATTTACCTTCCTTGTGCTCACGCTGCTCTTCTGCGTGTGTCTCATCGTGTCCAATCTGATGGAAATCAAGACCGTGCCCCTCGGTCCCCTGACCATTACGGCCGGAGTTGTCGTGTTTCCCATCTCCTACATCATCAACGACTGNATCGTGGAGCTCTACGGCTTCCGCAAGGCCCGCATGGTCATCTGGCTCGGATTTGCGGCCAACCTTCTCGTGTCGCTCCTCCTGCAGATAGGCATCATCCTCCCCGGAGCTCCCGGCTGGGAGGGACAGGAGGCCATGACCCTCATATTCGGAGCCGTGCCCCGCATCTTTGCCGCCAGCTTCATCGCCTTCCTCTGCGGCTCGCTCGTCAATGCCTGGGTGATGGCCCGCATGAAAGCCTCCGCGCCCCAAGGCCGGCGATTCTCGCTCCGCGCCCTCGTCTCCACCCTCTGGGGCGAAGGCACCGACAGCCTCATCTTCTTCCCCATAGCNTTTGCCGGAGTGCTCCCCGCANCGGCCATCATCAACCTCATCATCACCCAGACCCTGCTCAAGACCCTCTACGAAGCCGCTGTGCTCCCCCTCACCGTGAGAGTGGTGGCCATGCTGCGCCGTGTAGAGCTCCGGTCGGGCTACCTCACCGCCAATGATTGACCCCTCGCTGATAAAAGTCGCCTGGATAGACCTCGACGACACCCTGATAGATTTCCGCGCCAACTCCCGCAGCGCCCTCGCCAAGGTCTACGACACTACGCCCCGCCTGCGCGAGCTCTTCGTCACCCCCGAGGAGTGGATTGCC
>WFLX010280356.1_pt1 | contig 11898 bp, 6 predicted proteins | sample 4967041 | NCBI WGS metagenome assembly WFLX01 (sample SAMN12857096, study PRJNA449069) | gut metagenome | isolation source: stool from male and female vole | host: Microtus ochrogaster | place: USA:Florida | collected 2017 | reverse complement strand
CCAGAACATTATTTCGGGAACCATCACGATATACTGTGCATCCCTTGCATCCGGCTTTCCATGCTTGCATATAAAGCTCACCGACAAGATCTTCTGTGACATCTGCAGGGAGATTGATGGTGACAGAAATAGAATGGTCTACCCATTTCTGTACTGCTCCTTGCATGCGCACTTTTTCCATCCAGTCGATATCGTTAGAGGTAGCCTTATAATAAGGGGATTTCTTTACGAGTTCATCTACCTCCTCCTGAGTCATATTCTTTTTAGGCTCATAGGCGTTTACTCGCATCCATTCGATAAATTTCGGATGATACACGAGGAACTCCTCGAATGCATCTCCGACTTCATCTACGAAATCTACGCTTACGTTTTCATCTCCTGGCACTATCTTACGCCTTCTTTTATATACGGGAAGGAATACAGGCTCAAGGCCGGAAGTGGTCTGAGTCATAAGAGAAGTGGTTCCGGTGGGAGCAATGGTGAGGCATGCAATATTGCGGCGACCATGCTTCACCATTCTTTCATAAAGGTCGGGGTCAGCCTCTTTCAGACGCTGGATGAAAGGATTATTTTTCTCTCTTTCTGAATCATAGATGGCGAAAGCTCCACGTTCTTCAGCAGCAGTCACGGAAGCATCGTAATAGGCTAAAGCAAGCTGTTTGTGAACTTCGGTAGAGAACTCAGTAGCCTCAGGAGTGCCATATCGAAGACCGAGGGCAGCAAGCATATCTCCCTCGCCTGTAGTGCCGCAACCTGTGCGACGGCCAAGGAGGGTTTTGTCGCGGATTTTCTCCCAAAGATGCAGCTCTGTATATTTCACTTCATCTGTTTCGGGATCTTCCTTGATTTTGGAAATGATTTTCTCAATCTTCTCCATTTCAAGGTCGATGATATCATCCATTATTCTTTGAGCCTTACCTACATGATCCTTAAAGAGCTCAAAGTCGAAGGAAGCCTCCGGAGTGAAAGGATTCTTGACGTAGCTATAGAGGTTGATCGCAGTCAATCGGCAGCTGTCGTATGGGCAAAGTGGAATCTCGCCACACGGGTTTGTAGAAATGGTCTCGAATCCAAGATCATCATAGCAATCAGGTACACTTTCTTTGATTATTGTATCCCAGAAAAGGACGCCTGGTTCAGCGCTTTTCCAAGCATTGTGCACAATCTTGCGCCATATTGCGGAGGCATCAACTTCCTGAGTGAAAATGGGCTCGTCAGATTTCACCGGGAATTTCTGAACGTAGGGAGTTCCACTTTCAGCACATAGCATGAATGTGTCGTCGATTCTGACAGAAACATTGGCACCAGTCACTTTGCCTTGCTCCATCTTGGCATCGATGAAGGCTTCTGCATCTGGATGCTTGATGCTGACTGTGAGCATTAGGGCCCCACGCCGACCATCTTGAGCCACTTCTCGGGTAGAGTTGCTGTAACGTTCCATGAAAGGAACGAGTCCGGTGGAAGTGATGGCTGAATTCTTCACTGGAGTCCCTTTTGGACGAAGGTGGCTCAGATCGTGGCCTACACCTCCGCGACGTTTCATAAGTTGCACTTGCTCTTCATCTTCACGGATGATGCCGCCGTATGAATCAGGATGACCATCGAGTCCGATTACGAAGCAGTTGGATAGNGATCCAACTTGGAAATCATTGCCGNTCCCTGCCATAGGGCTGCCTTGGGGCACGATGTATNTAAAATCTTTGATCAGATCGAAAATTTCATCCTCCGACATAGGATTTGGATATTTTTTTTCGATGCGGGCTAATTCAGAGGCAATTCGATGGTGCATGTCGTCGGGCGTGCGTTCATATACGTTGCCGTATGAATCTTTCAGGGCATACTTGCTTGCCCATACACGGGCTGCAAGCTCGTCGCCTTTGAAGTATTCGAGGGCTCCCTGATAAGCCTCATCTCCGGTGTATTGTTTTGCGTGGTCAGACATTGGGGTTAAAGTTGTATTATGGTTTGATATTTGGCTACAAAGTTCGTAAAAAAATTCCAAAAATCATAGAGTTTTTGGTAGGAATTTTTTGGAAAGTTTTCGTAAAATATTAGTAAGATTATGAGTAATAGGAATATAGTAAATTTGTCAACAAGAAAAATTGCCAATTCGAAAAAGTTGTCTAATACAAGCGCAAACGCACTGGGATGGTGCTTGCTACCCGGAGCATACGATCTTTTTCAGGAGAGGAGGCAACGGAGGCGGTCCTCATCGAGAATAGTGTAAATGAGTTTGCCGGATGGGGTCAAGGAGGGGTCGGGTAGCGACATCAGTTGTCCTACAAGATTCTCCATCTCAGCTTGCGTCATGTGGTGGCCGCGGGTGATAGCAGCGCTACGTGCCATGACTAATGCCATTCTTTCCATAATGTCGTCTACAGGATTGGATGTCGTGCCGTAGCTGTCAGATTCTTCCCTGACAGACTCAAGAATCCGCAACACAGTCTCTTTGGCATCTCCTTGGCTGATCATGGTTGGAACTGCTGCAATCAGCCATCGATTGTCGTCTTCATATTCGAGCGAAAACCCAATTGATGACAGTTCTGGTTGAATACGTGCAAGCGCGTCCTGCTGTTCGAAATCAAGAGAAATAGACTCAGGGAAAAGAACTCGCTGGCTTGTCACCTCCATGCGCCGGATGCTTCTAAGGCAATCCTCAAAGAGGATTTTAAGATGGGCACGGTGCTGGTCGATCACCATTATGCCGCTTCGGGTGCTTGTGACAATATATTTGTCGGCATATTGGAAGCAATCCTTTTCAGGAAGACGTGGATTTTCCTCAATAGTGGGGAGTACTCCTTCTACTGGCATTTGCTGGCGTGCATTCTCCTCCTGGCGGTTCATGAATCGATTGTAGAGAGTGTCCCAATTGCGAACGTTGGAATTGCGTTCTTGCTTATAGAAATTTGAGCCATAGTTGCCTTTTGAAGAATTGAAACTATTCTTTTCAGGAAGGAAATCTGAATCAGTGGTCATCTCAAATGGATTATAGTCGGATGGCACTGATATGACGGGATTTTCAGGACTCCCTTCACTGGCAGGCTGNACTGGCACNAGGTNNGTATCAAAATCGATTTGAGGAGTAGCTGCGAANTTTCCAAGGGCTGCCTTGATGCTTGCTCCNAGAATNCTTAGAATTTCCTTTTCTCGCTCAAGCTTCACCTCATTTTTGCTGGGATGAATATTGATGTCGATTTCAGAAGGGTCTACCTGGAGCTTCACAAAATAGCATGGTTGGGTGTCAGTGGCGATGAGATTTTCAAAGCATCCCGTGATCACCTTATGCATTTTCAGATGATTGATGTGGCGTCCATTGGCCATGAGATGCCATAGGGCATTTCTTCTACGGGCAAATTCAGGGCGCGACACGTAGCCTTGGATCTTTACGAGATCTGTGTCGACATCTATCGGAATCAGCTGCATATTGAGATTGTTTTTCCAAAGATCGTTGATTCTCTGCAGCATGCTTCCCGGACGAAGATCAATGACGCGCGTGCCGGTGTCGATGCTAATCCTCAGATTATTATTGACAAGTGCCATACGCTCGAATTCCCTCATAATGTGTCCCAATTCCCCGGCATCAGACTTTAAAAATTTCCTTCTGGCAGGCACATTGAAAAAGAGATTGCGTATCGAAATAGAGGTTCCTTTCTCGCAAATGCAAGGTTCTTGGCTCTCCACTTTAGAGCCGTTGATGAGAAGGCGGGTGCCCATCTGGGAATCCTCAGTGCGNGTGCGGAGTTCCACCTGAGAGATGGCGCAAATAGAGGGTAGGGCTTCCCCGCGGAATCCCATCGTATGAAGAGAGAAAAGGTCTTCTGCGCTTTTAATCTTCGATGTTGCGTGGCGTTCAAAAGCCATACGGGCATCCGTCTCCGACATTCCCTTACCATTGTCGATGACCTGGATGAGAGTTTTTCCGGCATCCTTGATGAAAATGCGAATATCAGTGGCTCCGGCGTCAGCTGCATTCTCGACGAGCTCTTTGATGACCGATGCAGGGCGTTGAATCACCTCTCCTGCGGCAATCTGATTGGCTACCGAATCGGGTAGCAGTCTGATGACATCCATAATCTAAAGGTTGTAGGGTTGTAGGGTTGTGAAGTTGAGGGGTTATAGGTGGTGGTTAGGTTTATTCGGCGAAGTATTGTTCGAGGGCTTCTGGAATTTCACCGAGTTCGTCGTCCCAACGGACCACTCCATCTATCTCTGTGCGTTTCGGGCGGATGGCATCAAGCCATCGGAAATTAGGTAGAAATTTTTGTGCATTCTTGACGAGGAATATTGGAGTGGTGTTGCCTGTCACTTCAGGCCACATCTTTATCTTCTCTATCTGACGATTTTTCATGTCAACGGTCATATAGCTGCTTTCTGCATCCACAAGTTTGTTGAAAGACGAGTCATTTTCCATAGGAAGCATAATCACTTGGACATTGCCGTCGACATAGAGACGACGTAGATAGCTATCTTCAAACCAAGCTTCCATCTTTTTCCCTGAAAGCTGATTGTAGAAGTCTTCGTCGACATATTCAGCCATGAATCCTGACTGAGGAAGCATAGCGTGGTCGACAGTAGAATCGTTGAAATGAACTATGATTTCTTGTCCGTTGACTTGCCGCTCACCATTCCAAACCACGGGTTTACGCTTCATATACATTAGAGAATCGTTTTCGTATATCTCCAATGTATCTGCTACACCCTGAATATCTTGGTTGAAAAATCTTGCCCTAGGATATGCCTTCGCGACATGATAATCGCGTATTTCTTGAATGATCATCTCAATTTCTTCTTCTGCGCTATGAGTCTGATTGGTGGAAGACTTAGGCTTTGATATGGCTTTCGATGGCACAGCTATGCTGTCTGCAATTTCAGCAATACTGAGAGAGTCTGCATCCTTCTTGATCCCTATGCTATCTGGAATCTCTGCAAGGCTGATGCTGTCGGGCAATTCAGTTGAAATTGAATCAAATGGGAATTCCGGCAGATCAGTAATTTCAGAGATTAAGGTGTCATTGGGGATTGCATCTGTAATAACTTCTGGAATTATTGGTGTATGCTCTTCCTTTATAATAGAAAGCATAGATGTCAAGAGTCCCTTCATCTCTTCCTTTGAGAGAGGGGAGAGCAAGAGGGAATCTTCCTCATTATAATTCCATTCAAGATATTCGAAATTTGCTGCAGAGAATGGCTCTCTGACAAAGCGTTCTGGATAGAACTTAGGCACTCGGATAGTATCTTGGCGAATATAAGTGAATATTGAGTCAGCTCTTAGGAAAAGCGTGTCAGGGCGGGAGTATTCCTTTAGAAGAGGATAATCAGTGGCGAAAGCCTCCTTGGTAGAGTCGTTGTACATACCGAATCCGCTGATGAGAATAATCTTATTGGCAGTGTCGGTAATAATGGTAGGTTGGCTTAGTTTTGTAATGTCTCGATACTGATAAGCCCGGCTTATCCTTGTGGCATTGTCATAGACGATTGAGTCCCCTTCAAGGGTAGTGGCACGTCCTAAGGAATCCTTGTGTATAATGGTGGAACGATGTATCATCTCAAGATTTCCCAACTGGGTATTATACCATCCCTTGCTCGTAAGGATTGTGTCGTTTGGTCCATATATATCAGTTGGGCTCTCGATCCGAGCCATGTGGGTAGCTGTATTGTAATAGAGTGTATCACTGAGGAGTGTGAAATTATCCTTGTGGTTGATTAGCTCCACATCGTAGAAAAATTCTGCATCCTTAGTGCGGCTGTTATATTGCCCAAAGATTGAAGTCAAAGTGTTGACATCATCCTTTAGCAGACCTCCACAACCGTAGTAGCCGGTCTCAAGGTCTACATCATAGTCGAGTGTATCCGTAAGCAATTCTCCACTGGGGTCTTTCAGGCGCACCTTGCTTTCAGAGGGCCCATTGGTAAGTTTTGCGAGCCGTGCGTCTCCATTATAGTAAAGCTGGTCGGCCCACACGAATAATGTGTCACCTTGCTCCATGCGGATATGTCCGAAAGCATCGAGAGAGTTTATCTCCGGATAATAATAGGCTGAGTCGCAGAACATCCAGAGAGAACCTTGGCGGAATTTAACATTGCCGGTCACAATCTGCTTTTCCGTAGTGTCGTTCCAAGCAGGCTGGAGTTTATAAAGGCTGTCGGCATATTCGAGAAATACCTTATCGCTCTGATATCTGTTTTCAGAAGGAATCACAGGCTTTATCGGCTTGGTAGGCTCGGGTCGTGTGTAAGTTTCCTCCTTCTTTTGGGCAGCTTTTTTTTGCTGCTGCTGTGCGTATGCATTGAAAGCGATGTCGCCGAAAAAGATCAGCGACATCAGCCCTATAATCGATAAAAGTCCCTTTTGATAACGAGTCATTTATTTATCAGCCTTCTCTTTCTCCCATCCATCGTAGTGGAACTCACAATTATTCCAGCCGTCGGAGATATGGACATAAGTGTCTTTGATTTTTTTCTCCACCCAGTCTTTGATGATGCGTTCCTTAGTGGCATTTTCATACATGTGCTTCAGCATGTTGTAGTCTTCAGCAAGATTTGCTGAGTGCCCGGGAATTCTTGCATGGAGCCTTACGAGGACGGCAACTTCTTGATTTTTCTTTTGGTCGGTCATTATGAAGGGCTCGCTCATGTCGCCGGGTTGCATTTTTTCTATGCGCTGGGCAATTTCCGGGGGAAGATCCTGCATCTCAAATCGAGTAGTGCCGAAGCGTTCGCTTTCCTGATTAGAATTGATCATGAGGCCTTTATTGTTTTTCGACTCCTTGTCTTGGCTTGCCATGCGCACGGCATAGTCGAACGGTATAGCTCCGGCTGCTATTTCTTTTCTTAAGGAGTCGAGACGCATTGAAGCGTCGCGGAGATCTTTTTCGCTCACTTTAGGGCGAAGCAGAATGTGGCGTACATTGACTTCATCGCCTTTCCTGTCGATAAACTGGATGATATGATATCCAAATTCAGTCTGCACAATGCGGCTTACTTTCTTTGGATCGTTGAGGTTGAAAGCCACGTTGGCAAATTCAGGCACATAAGTGGCACGCGTGGCATATCCAAGTTCGCCTCCCTTGGGAGCACTTCCTGGGTCTTCACTATAAAAAATAGCAAGCGTGGAGAAATCGGATTCTCCTTTATTCACACGGTCGGTGAAATCGCGTAGTCGTGCCTTCACATCCTCTATTTCTTGCTTGGGAATTATCGGATCGAGCTGAATAATTTGCACCTCAACCTGCAAAGGCACGTATGGTATGCTATCCGAGGGGAGTTTTGCAAAATATTTCTTCACATCGTTGGGCGTGGCTTTGACATTTTTTGTGAGATTGTCTTGCACTTGCTCTTTGATGTAGTTAGCCTTCATCTTTTCGAGCACCTCATCGCGCAGGGAATTCCATGGTTTGCGGAAATATTCCTCCACTTTCTCTCTGCTTCCCAAGCCTTTCACGAAATAATTCATCTGCATGTCGACTCTCGAAGAGAGCTGGCTTATGGGAGCTTCGATTGTATCGAGTTTGCCTTGATGAAGATAAAGTTTTTCTACTGCGAGTTGCTCAGGGATGACACAATAAGGATCGCCGCCCGGGCTGATGCCTTGGCTGCGCATCTGGGCGTATTCATCTTCAATTTCTGACTTATAGATGGCGTTGTCGCCTACGATCCAAGCCACCTCGTCGATAACGTTTTTTTTCGGCCCGGATTTGGAATCAGCGAGAGCCGACAATCCGATAGAGAATGCTGCAACTGCTGCGAGGCCTATAGTAGTAAAAGTCTTTTTCATTTGTTCTGAATGATGTATGAGCCTTCTTTCAAAATTTCTTTTTCAATTGCTGATGTGCGGAGAGCCTTCAAGAGTCCTGACTCATAGTCGGCGAGATGAAGAGCCTTCATCCTGTCTTCAATAATAGGAGCAGCATACTCTTCTGGCATTGGAGTTCCACTCTTTCTGAAGTCGGTCAGATGTAAGATATAGATCATCCCGTTGAGTTCCGTTTCAAAGTCGACGGTATTCTCCACAAAACGGTCGCCATCGCCAAGTTTATGTGGAATCTCGCCTGCTATCGCGTCAAAATCTACCCACTGGTCGGCAAAATATCGGAACGCAGTGGCTTCACGCCGTCCGGTATTCTCCAATGCATCATACGAATCAGGATCAGCGTTCTTCATCCATTGCCTGATATCGTCGATATATTTGGAAGAAGCCGGCACTCTNATGNAGAGTCCCTTGACGATGGGNCGCTCNAGCCTNAGCTCNCNGTAGTGCTCCTTATAGTAGGCTCTCACTCCATCCATATCAACGGGTTGGACTCCATTTCTGCGCATCTTCCTCCGGTAGGAGTCGGCTATTAAACTTCTCCTATAGTCGGCAGTCAGGGCATTGATTCGGTCCATATCATCTATCTGACTAGCTGCGAGATCTTCAATAAGAAAACCATCAATCCATTGGTCAGCAATATTTTTGATGAGTGTTATGCTGTCAGATGCACTGATACCTGGAGGTAGCTGCCTGATGATATCAGACAACAACAGCACAGAATCGCGGTATTGAGCCACGATATCGCTGTCGGCAGCGACCATGTCGCGTGGACTTCTTCCACATCCGACAGCCAAACCTATACTGCTCAGAAGTATTAGCGCGGTCCTTCTCATCTAAAAAGCAAAATTACAAAAAAAATCCCATCCGTGCAACAAAAAATATTATTAATAGAAAACCTCGGTTTGAGGCCGAGGTTTTCTATGGGGTTGTGGGGTTTTGGAGTTATTGGTTATTTTACTTTCTTGAGGACCTTCTTGTTGACGGTCACCGGATAGCGGGCTTTAAGTCTTTCCACCCAATCGCTTTCAAGTTGGTTTTGATAGTCGCTGGTCACAAGACTCTTGACATCCGACATTGACTCCGGTGCTTCCAAAAGTTTTGGATCAAAGATAAAGAAGACTGTATACTTCTTATTGTTTGGCATCACTTTCTCACCTCCGAACATGATGTGGTCTACCATAGCATTTTGTCCTTCTTCCATCAAGATTCTGTCGATGGTAGCTTTCCCTGCAAATTGCTTGCGGATGGATTTCAACCCGTTGTCGTCAGAGACTTCACGGAGTGCTGTTCTCACGAGACCTGCTATAGAATCATTCGCAGCTTGCACGAGGATGCCTTTTACATGAGGTTTTGTCCAATTGTAATCTGCTTTGTGGGCATTAAAATAGTCGGTGAGAGCATCGTTGTCTTTTGCAGCCTTGTCCCATACTTCACGGAGGCTTGCCTCATATAGTAGCGAACCTTCGCGATATTCATTCATGAGGTTTCTATAATCGGGCTCATTAGCATACAGCCACTCATATTCTACCTCTTTTAAGGCTTGATCATCAAGATCTTGCTTCTGAAGGATTTTTTTATGTTTTTTGCGGAGATTGTTTATCAGATTATTCTCAACGAGAGTGTATCGCTCGTCTTGAGGATTGGCGATACGCTTTAGGACACTCGGTTTCATTTCAGCCAAACTGGCGGGTTGCTTAGCATCAAGTTTTCGAATCACGTGCCAGCCATATTNACNNNTAACAGGCATANATATTTCATCTACATTGAGAGCAAACGATGCGGAATCAAAAGGCTCCACCATCATGCCCGCTCCAAACCAGTTGAGTTTGCCACCCTGCCGGCCCGACCCCTTGTCGTCGCTCAGAGCGCGGGCAAGTTCCTCAAACTTCTCGGGATTTGCTGCTACTACTTTGTAAATGCTGTCGATAGAGGCTTTGGCTGCTGCTTGCTGCTCGACAGAAGCCGAAGTGGGCACCATCTTCATGATATGCTCTACGAGCACTGTGCCACGAGCTGGACGGTGCTTTCCTCCTTTGAGTATATGGAAACCTTGAGGCGATTCTACAATATTTGAGATTTCACCCGGCGCCAACGAGTAAGCAGCTTTCTCAAAGCTGTATGGGAAGCGTCCGGCAAGAATGTATCCCATTCTTCCACCTGCTTGGCTACTTGCGCGGTCNACTGAGAATTTTGCAGCAAGCTCAGCGAAGTCGCCTCCGTTGAGGAGAACTTGGCGTAATGAATCTGCCTGAGCCCTTGCGGCATTCTTGTCCTTATCAGATGCCCCTTTTGCAATCATGATGTGGAATGCCTCCACTTCTTCACGTGAAAGGTCGTAGGCTTCTTTGACAAGAGAGTTAAGATAAAGAGAATCTATCATATAAGGAGCAGCAAGTTCAGCCTTATATTGATCCATCTCCTTACGGAAAGAAGCCATGGTGTCAAGCTTTTGGGCAAGAGCGTCGGCCACCTTAAGCTTGTAGATCTTAAACATCTCGGCATATTCATCGAGAGTCTGAGGATCCACCTGTTGTTGCTGGTTCTTATGATAGAGATATTCGAATTCAGAGCGTGGAACGTCCACGCCATTGACCGTCATGATCACTTCATCCTTTGCTGAAGCGAAGAATGTGGCGGCGGCGATAAAGGCTGATGCAGCTATGTGCTTTCTGTTCATTGTCGTTGTCGATATAATAAAAATCGCAAAAAAGGAGGAAGCCCAAGTAGGCTCCTCCTTCTTTAACGTATTATTTCCCCGAAAATTGTATTTCANGTGATTTTAAGTGGGTAGTTGTAAGATTAACTCTGGTTAAGACCAGGATTCTGGGCGAGCTTATCGAGCACATACTCTGCTGTCACTTCAAATTTCTTGGTCTTTGACGACGGCACCTCATACATTGCATCTACCATCACTGTCTCAACGATGCTGCGTAGTCCGCGGGCTCCAAGCTTATATTCTATTGCCTTGTCTACGATTGTGTCAAGCGCCTCATCGGTGAAGTTAAGTTCCACACCGTCCATTTCGAAAAGCTTTTTGTACTGACGGATGATGGCGTTCTTTGGCTCAACGAGAATTCTGCGCAGTGCATCTCGGTCAAGAGGATCGAGNGCTGTGAGCACAGGGAGACGGCCGATGATTTCGGGGATAAGACCAAACGACTTGAGGTCCTGCGGCATCACGTAGCGCATTAGATTATCACGTTTTTTCTTCGCGTCGCTGCTGTTCTGGCCATATCCNACGGTGTGGGTATTGAGTCGGGCNGCNATNTTGCGCTCGATTCCATCGAATGCTCCNCCGCANACGAAGAGGATGTTCTTCGTGTCGACCGGNATCATCTTNTGCTCNGGGTGCTTNCNGCCNCCATTTGGNGGNACNAGCACNGTAGAACCNTCGAGAAGCTTCAGCAGACCTTGCTGNACNCCTTCGCCNGANACATCGCGGGTGATGGAAGGATTGTCGCTTTTGCGNGCAATCTTGTCGATCTCGTCGATGAANACGATNCCGCGTTCAGCCTTAGCCACATCATAGTCGCAAGCCTGCAGAAGGCGTGTGAGAAGTGACTCGATATCCTCGCCTACATATCCCGCTTCCGTGAGTACAGTCGCATCAACTATCGTAAATGGGACATCAAGGAGTTTGGCAATAGTCTTTGCCAAAAGTGTCTTTCCTGTACCGGTTGGGCCGACAAGAATGACATTCGACTTCTCGATGTCGACATCCTCTGCGTCTTGCTTCCCTTCATCGAGGCGCTGGATTCGCTTGTAGTGGTTGTAGACTGCTACAGCCATATATTTCTTCGCTTCCTCTTGCCCGATGATATATTGATCAAGAAACTCCTTGATTTCCTTTGGTTTTGGAATTGAGTTGCCGGCCTTTTTCTTCGGCTTTGAGGGGTTGCGCTGAGCGAGGGCAGCCCTGGAAGTGGTCTCGATATAATTGCAGCAGTCAGAGCAAAGAGCCAGACCGGGCATAATCTCAACCACGGGATTAGCGTCTGAATCAAAGACACCGCACATAGCGCACTGGAGTCCTGATCCCTGTGTCTTTTTAGCCATGATTGGATTGATTATTTCTTCTTTTCGTTGAT
>WFLX010242490.1_pt1 | contig 11900 bp, 3 predicted proteins | sample 4967041 | NCBI WGS metagenome assembly WFLX01 (sample SAMN12857096, study PRJNA449069) | gut metagenome | isolation source: stool from male and female vole | host: Microtus ochrogaster | place: USA:Florida | collected 2017 | reverse complement strand
GGAGGATGTCACCAACATCATCCTCAACCTCAAGCAGGTCCGCTTCAAGCAGCTGACCCAGGATCACGAGACGGAGAAAGCCGTAGTCAAAGTTTCGGGTACTGATCAATTGAAAGCCGGAGACTTGGGTAAGGTGCTTTCAGGTTTCGAGGTTCTGAATCCCGATCTGGTGATTGCAAATCTCGATCCCAACGCCGCAAACTTCAATCTGGAGTTCACAATCAACAAGGGTCGCGGATGGGTTCCCGCTGACGAGAACCGCGAAATGATCCGTGCGGTCAATCCCGATCCCGAGGTGATAGCTATCGACTCGATCTACACCCCGATCAAGAATGTGAAATATGCGGTCGAGAATTTCCGTGTCGAGCAGAAGACCGACTACGAGAAACTGATTCTCGAAGTGACCACCGATGGCTCTATACTTCCCCAGGACGCCCTCAAGGAGGCTGCAAAGATCCTGATCCAGCACTTCATGCTTTTCTCTGACGAGAAGATCTCTCTCGAGACTCCCGCCGAGGATCATGAGGAGGACTTCGATGAAGAGGTGCTTCACATGCGCCAGCTTCTGAAGACCAAGCTTGTCGACATGGGTCTTTCGGTCCGCGCTCTCAACTGTCTGAAGAGCGCAGAGGTCGAGACTCTCGGAGAACTCGTCGGCTTCCAGAAGAACGACCTGCTGAAGTTCCGCAACTTCGGCCGCAAGTCGCTCACGGAGCTTGATGATCTCCTGGCCTCGAACAATCTGTCTTTCGGGATGGACATTTCAAAGTATAAATTAGATAAAGACTAAAACTCACGATGAGACATAATAAGAAATTCAATCATCTCAGCCGTAAGAAGGGTCATCGCGACGCGCTGCTGACCAACCTTACGATCTCTCTTATCGAACATAAGAGAATCTTCACCACTCTGGCGAAGGCCAAGGCGCTCCGTATGTTCGCCGAGCCCCTGATCACACGTGCCAAGAAGGACGACATGGCTAACCGCCGTCTCGTCTTCAGCTACCTCCAGAACAAGGAGGCAGTCAAGGAACTCTTCGGTGTCGTTGCGGAGAAAGTGGCTGACCGTCCCGGCGGTTACACCCGTATCCTGAAGACAGGACACCGTCTCGGCGACAACGCTGAGATGGCAATGATCGAGCTCGTTGACTTCAACGAGAACATGCTCGAGNCCGGTGACAAGAAAGCTTCCAAGACACGTCGCACACGTCGTNGCGGCAAGAAGAAAGCTGAAGCGGCAGAGGNTGCTCCNGCAGCTGAAACNGCAGCTCCCGAAGCACCCGCAGCTGAGTAATCCAACACACGATATTTTTCAAACGGAAGCCCTCAGACAACCGGTTTGTCTGAGGGCTCGTCATAATTTAAACCCCTGACTTCTGTTTTTCCATATTCCAGTGTCAACAAATTCAANCANNATAGCTTGGAATATAATCCTAACTTCATTCAATTAACTTGTTCATGAATAAGATTATCCGTCTTTCCATGGCCGGAGCGATTGCCGGAGCCTGCATCGGTGCGGTTCCTGCGGCCCGTGCCCTGATGAGCGATGTCTCAACGCCGATAGAGAAAACAACACCGGCCCCGCTCGCCGATATCGCCCAGCCGGCAGCTGAGGANGATAACACCGGCGAACAGATCGACTGGCTTGATGTCAATGTGGAGACTCCCGGTTCTCTCGGAGTGGAGATACTGTATAAGGTATCCACCCTCGGTGATGTCAAGGCCCTCCGTGTTACAGGCCANCTCAATACTGCCGACGCCACGACACTTTCAAATCTGACATCAATCGAACATCTCGATCTNTCCGGAGCATCTCTCGGNATGATTCCGAACCAGATGTTCTATAACCGCACGTCTCTNAAGAGTGTCATCTTGCCTGAAGATCTGACTTATATCGGAGAATACGCTTTCGCTTCGACATCTCTCGAGAAAGTAACCGTACCTTCCGGTGTCACCTATTACGGCCCCTATTGTTTCTATAATTGCCGTCAGCTGAAAGAGGTTATCCTCGAAGCCAAGGCCAATCCTGCAAACTATATGTTCAGCGGATGCTCCGCTCTTGTGAAGGCGGAATTGGCAGAAGGAGTTGTCTATATCGGGGAATCAGCTTTCGCGAGCTGTTCCGCGCTCAAAGAGGTAAAACTCCCGGAAACTCTTTCGCGCATTGAACGTGAGGCTTTTTACTATACAAGCTCTCTGACAGATCTCGTTCTGCCGGATAACCTGACGGCGATAGGCCGTTCAGCGTTCTCGGGATGCGGAATAAAGAAAATCGAGATCCCGGCGATGGCAGTGCTTGATACTTATGTATTCAATAATTGCAATCGTCTTGAAGAAGTTATTCTCCCGGTGACACTTACCGAGCGGAGTTCACCCCTTTTTGCAAGCTGCTATGCCCTGAATCGTGTTGAATGTCCCGTCCCCGTACCGCCGGCAGGCAATTATGATCTTTTCCAGAACGTCAACCGGGGCCAGATCACCCTCATCGTGCCGGAATTCGCAGTGGTCAACTATAAGCTTGACAACTACTGGATGGGTTTTGGCAGCATCGGGGGAGGCGCCAGCTATTCTGTGCTGCCGCTCAAAGGAGAACTGTCGTTCTCAAACAACCGGCGTCCCGAGAACAGCGCCTATTTCAAACTTGAAGAGGGTGCGAAAATGACAATCGGCGGAACTGCCGCGTTCAAAATGCTCGGACTCGATGTCAGATATAACCTGGAAGAGTGGAATCCGGAAAACTGGAAATTCGGTCAGCTGATCAATTCCTCACCCTCTGTCGAGCCCGAAACCGGCTGTTTCAACCTTGCGGTCCCGTCAAACCGCTGGATATTCGTCAGCTTTCCCGCTGATATCGAAAGATCAAAGCTCATTCATTCCGCTTCGGGCGATTTCGTGATCCGGGAATATGACGGAGAGGCACGTGCCGCCAACGGTACCGGCCAGAGCTGGAAAGATGTGGCCGATGATGCTCTCCTCAAGGCAGGTAAAGGCTATATCGTCAGAAGCAACAAGGCCGGAACAATCAGAGCGGAACTGAATCAGTCTCAGCTCGCACAGCTGACTGCCAACACCGACCGGACCTTGAGCCCTGTAGCCCACATAGCCGATAATGCGGCCAATGCCGGGTGGAACTTCCTCGGCAATCCCTGGCCCTCGTATTTTGACCTGACTATGTCTGATCTCTCTGTCCCCGTGCTTATCTGGGATGCGAACTATGAGAAATATAACGCCTACTCAATGATAGATGACCATGTTGTCCTCGCTCCCGGACAGGGTTTCTTCATCCAGCATGCAGAGGATGGAGAAGTGACGCTCCCCGGAAACGGGCGGTGTTTCACGACTGCCGGTGTTTCCCAGCCTGCAAAAGCAAAGGGTGTGGGCGAACAGGAACGTGAACTGTATGATCTTGTCATTACCGGAAACGGCGATCAGGACAGGACAAGAATAGTCATCAATCCCGAGGCCACAGCAGACTATGAGATCGGACGCGATGCGGCCAAGTTCTTCTCCGAGACAAAGCCGTCTCTCGAACTCTATACTCTCGACAGCGAAGGCAATCCTCTTGCGATCAACGAGAAGGATGAAGAAAACCGTGATATGGCGCTCATGATGAAGGCTCCCGTCGCGGGCACATATATCCTCTCAGTCACACGCGCAGACGGACGCATCCGTATCCTTGATCTCGAAACCGGAAGACAGACGCTCCTCGAATCGGGAGATTCAATGGAAATTGAACTTCCCGGCAACGGAGAGGTTACATCGNGCTATCTGGCACGCCTTGAGAAAGATACAATCTCAGGAATCAGCAATACAGAGGGCGTCTCCTTCTCAATTTCGACCGGAGAGGGATTCCTTCTGACCAACGGTGTAGACGGACCGGTTGCGGTTTATGCGGCGGACGGACGTCTGATCGCACGTGGAGAGGGTGACCTCAGGATCGATATCCCTGCCGGAATCTATATCGTTGTCACCTCCGGCGAAAGTCAGAAATGTCTGGTTAAATAATCCAATGATTTTCCAAAATGAAAGTTATCAGATTCCTGAGTCTGATGCTTCTCCTGCTTGTCGCGGGGGTAGCGGAGGCTCAATTCAATCCGGACAATCCTCCCGAGCCTGAGGCCGGTCTGAGCTATATGCTGACCGCGGCCGCCTCTCCTTCGGAAGGGGGCTCGGTCTCGCCCGGCACCCAGAAAATAAAGGCCGGACAGGCGGCTTCGGTTTATGCCTATCCGGGGACGGACTATGTCTTCAAGGAGTGGAGGGATGAAGAAGGAAATACGGTTTCCGGAAACAGCAGACTTCAGATAGTTATGCCGGAGCATGACATGAGGGTCACGGCTGTGTTCGTCTATACTCCCAAAAATCCGACGGAGCCGACAACGCCCCAGAAATATGCTGTCGTGGAGACCCGATCCGTTCCCTCGAACGGTGGCAGTGTCTCCGGAGGCGGAAAATATGCCGTGGGGACAAGCGTCAGGCTTACCGCTTCAAACTACACAGACTTCGTCCTGACCGGGTGGACAGTCAACGGAGAAGCTGTTCCGGAGACATCACGCAATTATTATCACACCGTCACTGACGGGCCCAATAAAGTCGAGGCGCATTTCCGCTATCAGCCTCAGAATCCCGACGAGCCTACACCAACCAGTCCGAGATACAGGCTGTCGCTGGTGTGCACTCCGGCGGACGCTTGCTCGTTCAGTTATCTGAACACAGACGGATACACTAAAAACGAAGCTGTTAGCATAAGAGCCTATCCAAGGACCGGATATGTCTTTGAAGCGTGGAAGAACGATAAGGGTGTCGTGGTCTCGACAACGAGAGACTTCACGTACCTGATGCCTGACCGTCCGATGACATTGACTGCATGTTTCCGTTACTCGCCGAACAGTCCGGCTGAGCCGGAATCTCCCGCTCCCGTCCGCAATATCATCTACGGCGGACGCGAAGTCGTGCTTCCCGGAGGATCGGCTCTTTTCACTGTCAATCTCGAAAACGTCAGCTATGTCAATGGAATCAACATAGACCTCAGTCTCCCGGCTGAATTGAAATTCGACATGGAGTCTGTTCTCCCGGCGACACGTGCGGAGGGACACACACTGTCGGTTCTACCCCTCGACAAAGCAGGTGAATGGCGTATTCAGATGCGTGGAGAAGAGGCATTCGCAGGTGCCAACGGTGCGTTGCTGAGAATCCCCGTGAGCGTGCCGGCAGATGCCGAACCCGGAACGGTTTATGAGGTCGTGCTTTCACATGGCGTAATTTTCAAGACAGACGGCTCGCAGGATGCCGTGACCGTGGCTGACGGATCGGTCAAGATCATCCCGAAGCCCGAGACTCTTCCCGACAGTCCCGACTTTCAGATCCGCGATGTCGAGGCAGATGTAGCCGATGTGATGCCCGGCGATGCAGTAACATTACGCTGGACTGTGATCAACGGAGGCACAGTCGCCGCCGTCGGAGGCTGGAGCGAATCGCTTTTCCTGACAGATGAGGCAGGCAACAGAGTCGTTCTCGGAACAGTCTATCAGGACAACAACGGACTCGGAATCGGCGAGCAGGCAGGTCGCACCGCCACAATAACCGTTCCCCGTCTTCCGGGCCTCAGCGGAAAGCTGAATCCGGGTGTTACANTGACTCCCTATCTCGCAAGCGATGAAATCGAACAGCTGAGGGCCAACAACACGACGGTCGGAAGCGGCTATCCTCTGACGCTCGGAAAACTTCTGATCCTGAGTGTGCCGGAAACGCTGACGGAAGGCAAGGATGCGAATATCCGGGGACAATTGTCCCGTTCAGGAAGCTGGGCGGAGAGCGAGNCNTTCTCCCTGACAATGACTTCGTCCGATCCGCGTCTTTCAGTTCCTTCGGAAGTCGTTATTCCGAAAGGCCAGTCTTCGGCATCATTCCAGATTACCCTGAGNGACAACGGAGNACCCGATCCGGTCAAGACTATATCGCTCCGTACCGNGGGCAATGGCTATGATCCNGTCGAGGTGCCGGTGAATATCACCGACAGCAGACTTCCCGGAATCACGGTCACTCTCGATCCCGATGAAGCAGAGGAGGGACAGAAAGTGAAACTGACCCTCACGATACCTTTCCCCTTTGATGAAGACAAAGAGATCTATCTCTCCGCTCCCGCTTCGCAAAGGCTCGAACTCCCNGAANCCGTTATCATNGGAGCCGGCACGACATCGGCTGCTGTAGAATTCGCGATACAGGACGACAAGACGATCGAAGGAAATCAGGACGTGCTGATTCAGGCGTCGGCAGAGGGCTTCGTGCCCGGAACCGAATATCTGACTGTAATAGANAATGATATTCCNGCTCTCGAACTTCAGCTGACTCCTTCNGAAGTCAATGAGAATGCCGGTCCTGCAGCGATCCGGGGAGTCGTGAGCCGCACGACAAATATCGACAGGAAAGTGACGCTCTGGCTGACATCCGATCGCCCCGGAGATGTTATGTTCCCGATTGACAGGCTGACAATGGAGGCAGGTGTGAAATCTGTCGAGTTCACGGCCGGGGTCTATGACAACGATATAGTCGACGGAGACAGGGATGTGGAGATCACGGCAGCCGTATATCTCTCGGCATGCGGATGTACCGCAGCCGGAGGACGTGCCGGTTCGGTCAGCTCCATTGTGCGCATAATAGACAACGACGGCCCCTCCCTGACGTTGACAGCCACTCAATCGACTGTGGCCGAGGGTTCTCCGGAGGGAATTGAAATCACAGTGAGCCGGAATGCAGGAATGGATAAGGCTCTCGAAGTGACTCTCGGGTGTGATCCCGCCGGAGCACTCGAAATCCCTGCGTCGGTCATCATTCCCGAAGGTCAGCGCACGGTGAATGTCCGGGTGACCGCACCTGCCAATGATGTCGATGGAGATAACCGCATAGTTACGCTCACAGCACGTGCTGAAGACTTCGCACCTGCATCACTGTGGCTGAATATCACGGACCGTACACTTCCCGATGCACGGATTCCGGCGATCTCCCTGTCAGCAGAAGAAGTGACTGCAGGAAGTGATGTCGATGTCACGCTGACGCTTGCCAGCGTGGGTGTACGTCCCCTGCCCGAGCAGACATGCATAACGGTCTACGTAAACGAAGAACAGGCAACCAGAATCTGGCTTCAGGAACCTCTTGAGCCCGGAAACGAGATTGAGTTCACACGTACCCTGACATTGCCGGCTACAGTCGGACGTTGTCAGATCTATGCCGTCGTCAATCAGGATGGCTCATTCAAGGAACTCGACACCAGTGATAATCATTCAAGTCATCTGACGGTATCTTTGACTTCTCCCTATAAGGCCGGTGTCACGGTAGACCGCGGTATCATCGCTCAGGGAGAGACAGTGACTGTTTCGGGTCGTCTCGAAGGCGATGTGAAAGGGAACGAGGAGGTTGAGGTGTACGTGATCAACAGTGGCGTCAGAAACGTTTTGACAGCCGTCACCTCTGAAGACGGTTCGTTCGAAACGCAATATACACCCTACGCTTCGCTCGGAGGACATTTCAGCGTCGGTGCATGTTATCCCGGTGAGGGTCTCAAAGAGGAGATGGCTTCCTTCGATATTCCCGATATACGTCGATCAGAAGAGGGCTACCTGACCTGTGAGGCGATCACGGGACAGGCAGAGACCCTTCAGATTGCTGTGCGCAATACCGGTGGACTCCCGCTCACTGGNCTGAAAGCCGAGCTCAAGGATCTTCCGGNAGGTCTCGATGCCGAAGTGACGGTTCCCGAAGGNCTCGATGCTTACGAAGAGGCATCGCTGGCGCTCCGGATGAAGAGCAACCGTGTGACGGAAGGCTCCTCATGGGAGACTTTCACAGTCGCGGTTACGTCTGCCGAAGGTGCCCGGCTCAATGTGCCGGTCTACTGGTATTGCCGGTCGCCTAAAGGTGTCCTTTATTCCGAAACATCCTTCATCGAGACTGAACTCGCCGAGGGAAAGACTCTGGAATATCCCGTAACGGTTGCCAACCGTGGCGCCGGAGCTTCAGGCAGGATTCATGTCGTGCTTCCGGAATGGATGAAGATGTCGGGTCCCTCACAGCTTCCGTCGCTCGCGCCGGGAGAGGAGACGACATTCATGCTGCTGCTCACTCCCGCCGAGGATATGGCGCTCAATCATTATGTCAGCGGTCAGATGGCTGTTGAATGTGAGAATGGATCCGGCTTCACTGTCGGCTACAAGGTGACTCCCGTGTCGGACGAACCTGCATGGCTGAATGTTGAGGCATGTGATGAATATACCTATAATACAGCCGAGGCTCCCCGCGTTGCCGGCGCTGAGGTGAAGGTGCTGTTCCCCGGCAACGGACGTGTCGTTTCCGAAGGACGGACAGGTGAGGACGGTGTCTATTCCGCCGAGCTCCCTGCCGGTTACTATCGTGTGGAAGTTTCTGCCGAAAGCCACGAGGATTGGAGCGGAATGGTGCTTCTCAAACCCGGAAAATCCGAGACAGTGACAGCCAATATCTCGTTCAACCCGATCACGATCAGCTACTCTGTCGTTCCGACCGAGATCGAAGACGAGTACATGATCGAGACCAATGTGCGTTATGAGCTGAATGTTCCCGCTCCCGTTGTCCGTCTTATCGTACCGAAGCGCTTTGACGGTGACGACATGGAGGTAGGAGACGCAAAGATCATCAATATCCAGATGGTGAACGAGGGTCTGATGACGGCCTTCAATACGGCTCCCGTCTTCGAGAAAGACAATCTCGAATGGAGTTTCGAGCTTCTTGACTATAAGGAACCGTTTGATCTCGCTCCTCACCAGACTGTCAATATACCTGTCCGCGTCACGAGGATAGCCGATGCGTCCGCTCCGCAGAATGTGTCCGGTAAAAGGAGGTCTGCCGCCGAAGACATGTATAAGTCATATCAAGGCTGCATGACCCACGTCTCGGAAACTTATGAAGTTATCTGCGGAGAAAAGATACGCAAGAATGGGGGAGCTGAGAGCATGGCCATGAAGATGTGCGCTACTGCCGCCACGATGGCCGGTGTCTATTCTGCGGTGAGCAACCTGATGGGCAACATTGCCTGGGGGGCGAATCTCGGAGGACCTGTTCCTCCCGGGACAGCGGCTCCGTCCTCATCCGGCGCATCGACCAATAAGCAGGAAGTCGGCGGTGAACAGAATTTCTCGATCTGCAACAAATGTGACGCCGAGAAGGCTGACAACCTCATCGACAGCCTCGTCGGCCTCGCCGGAGGTCCGATCGGCAAATTCTGGGAGGCATTGAGCTCGGTTGTCAAGTGGTATCGCGCAAACGGCCACAAGATCCGCGTCGTCATCGAGAAAGTCTCCAACGACATGCTGACGACCGGTCTAGACATGAAATATAAGAATGGCGGCAATTATTATACTCTCGTCGCCATGATCTATGAAGTCTCCAAACCGTGTGAGGACGGTGGCGGCTCATCTGTCCGCAGAAAGGCCCCGGGTGACGGATCTGATGAATCGGATTCTCTGTTCGCGGAGACTGATCCGAAGTTCCGCCACAGCTGGCAGGAGACTTTCTATAATGAAGCGAAGGAGTTCAGTCTCGGCTGGGATGCGCTGACAAAGGTCTATTCCCTGATTGCCGGAGATCCCGTCTGGACGTTTGATCTGACTCCCGACAAGCAGATTTTCATGGAATATGTCTCAGGTCTCGAAGAGGGAACTGTCGTCACGGACGAGGAACTGGCCCGAATCAAGCCTGAATCCGTCTCCTTTGCTCAGGCGAGGGAGTATCTCGACCGCCGTCTCGGAATCATCGATGTCGAGGCTCTGTATGGCGAGGAGATAGAAAAATATCTTGAGCAGTTCGCCGCAGTCGAAGATGCCGCCGAGGCTGCCGGATTTGAGAATGCCGCCCGGCGCTTTGATAAAGCCTATGAGGACTATACCAATGAGTTCAGCAACATGAAGGACAACTCCGTCTGTGCATCGGTCGGACTGCGGTTCTCCCAGTCTATGGCTATGACGCGTGAGGCTTTCCGCGGAACTCTGGATGTATTCAACGGTCACACGGAGATCCCGATGCGCGATGTGCGCCTGAACCTGACGGTGACAGGCCCCGACGGAGTTGAAGCGACTGCACACGAATTCCAGATGACTCCCGAGAGCCTAACGGGATTCGCGGGCGATCTGGACCTGACGGCAGGCTGGGAGTTAGGTGCCGGAGAGAACGGACGTCTTCAGGTGCTGTTCATTCCGACACGTTATGCNNCNCCCGNTGAACCGGTTGTCTGGACATTCGGAGGTNCNGTGACATATATCGANCCCTTCAACNCGTTTGAGGTCACACGTCAGCTTCAGCCGGTGAGCCTGACGGTCAACCCGTCTCCCGTGCTCGACNTGACCTATTTCCTCCAGNGCGATGTCTATTCCGACGANCCCTTGNCTCCGGATGTGGTCGAGCCCTNGGAGGGTGCTNAANTTGCNCTGGTGATTCACAACACCGGTGCNGGTGATGNCCGGAACGTGAGNTNCGTGACCCGTCAGCCCGAAATTGTGGAGAACGAGAAAGGAGTGCTTCTTGATACTAAATTCTCATCATCACAGCTGAATGGTTCGGAACGCCATCTTTCTCTCGGGGAGAGCATACCGACTGATTTCGGTGATATTCCTGCAGGCGGCGCCTCGTATGCACAGTGGTGGTTTGAGGCCTCCCTGACAGGTCATTTCACCGAATATGATGTCAGCGCGGTCCACGTCACATCTTATGACAATCCTGATCTCAGCCTTCTCGGAAATGTCGGGATACACGAAATGATCCGTGGAATATCGGGTCCCGACGCCGGGCGCCGGCTCTTCCTTGTCAATGATGTGGTCGATTCGGATGATCTGCCTGACACTGTCTATTTCAGTGATGGTTCCGATGCTCAGCCTTTGGCCGGCGCAGAGGTTTCCGCGTTGATGACCGGTCAGCTCGAATGTGAGGTGCATGTGACACCGGAAACTGCCGGCTGGGTTTATGGCAAGATCGAAGATCCGACCGGAGGCAGACTCCGTCTGAGTTCTGTCCGGAGGCTGAGCGACGGGGAGGAGATCCCNGCCGACAACTTCTGGCAGACGGCAATGACGATGCGCGACGGCCGCTCTCCGGTGCATGAGGCCCTGCTTCATGTCGCTGCAAACACTGCGAGTCCCGAGACTTACGTCCTGACGTTTGAACCGCGTCCGGAGGTCGTTCTTGAGGTTTCCTCGATCAGTGGTATTCCGTCGGATGCTGACGGCCCGATCGATCCGGTGTCCGCTGTGACGGTCAGCTTCAGCAAAGCTCCGGAGAAGAATAGCTTCACGACCGAAGCCCTGAGGCTCACTTGTGCCGGAAGTCCGCTTGATCTGACCGATGTCGGAATCAGTCCTCTCGCGGCCGATGTCTATTCGGTTGATCTCAGCGAAGCAACTCAATATGAAGGATTCTATGTCTTCACGGTCGATGCTTCGGCTCTGCGCGATGAACAGGGTTACGCAGGCGAGGGTGGAAAGAGCGTCTCATGGCTTCAGCGAGGCAAACAGCTTGTCGGCCTTAATGAAACCGGATATGAGACGGAGAACTTCATTATCCGTCCCGTACCCGTCAGAGACAGAATGACTGTCAGCGGACCGTTCACCCGCCTCAGGAAACTGATGATTCACGACACTGCCGGTCGGCTCCTTGCTGAATGGAACAACCCTGAAGGTGTCTCGCCTGAGTTCACTGTCGAAGGTGTTTCCTCGGGCGTGATGATAGTCACTGCCGTGACGGACGATGGCACGATTCAAGCTCTCCGCGTTCCGTTCCTCGGTAAGTAATCTATGTTTAGAGCCCATTTCATAAAATGTTAAAAATTTTATGAAATGGGCTCTTAGGGTGAGGGTGTGTCAAAATGACGGGATCGTCGAA
>WFLX010213224.1_pt1 | contig 11902 bp, 10 predicted proteins | sample 4967041 | NCBI WGS metagenome assembly WFLX01 (sample SAMN12857096, study PRJNA449069) | gut metagenome | isolation source: stool from male and female vole | host: Microtus ochrogaster | place: USA:Florida | collected 2017 | reverse complement strand
CGAACCGACTCCACTAATCTTTCTGAGCTCGCCCTTCGTGATATATCTGATACTATAAGCAAGGATTATGGTGAACAATATAACCCGAACCCGAATACATCGGATTTAAAGCCACATCCGCTACCGAAAATAAAAACCTTCTGGTTTCTTCCGGTATTAATCCCAATAACGCCGTATTTTTCGGTCTCACCCTCCTACTCAATTCATTACAAACATTGCCCGCAAAAATAAAATCAGTTTCTTTACAAAAAGGAGCGACCTTTAATATGGTTTCACATGCTTCCATATTAGGCTTATGGCCTCCTCCTATAAAAATCGCTATTTTTTCATTTGCCAAAGCATATTTTTTCTTTAATTTCATTCTATCCGCCATAGACACAAACGGATTATCTTCACAGGCAACGCCATTAGGCATAAGCCTTAACCTCTCTTTTGGAATTCCATACATGGAGCGCATAATTTCTAAGTCATCTTCGGAACATGCAAAATTGATGTCGCAGCACTCACAACATACTTTTTCCAATTCATATAAATCCGCTAAAATTTTATTAGCCTCTTCACTTTCCGGAATGTTGGACTTACGGAAAAAATACTCAATGTTCTGGGATCTTTGAAACAATGGACGGCCATTCAAATATTTTCTGACCTCATAAAACAAATATGGGCGTTCTACGAAAACTGCATCACTTGAATTGATGGAATTTTTTAATAAATGACTAAACCTCTGCGTTTTATCCAAAAAATACATCTATTAAATATCATATGTTGTCTGTGCCTTTAATCTGTCTGTAATTTTCTTTTCAGCATTAACATGTTCCTGTGTTTTAGGCACTACAATTTCCCACAGCCCCGGCGCTATTTCATATTTTCTATAGGTTTCATATACAGGCGCCAAATATACTATCTCAATGTCGTAGTATTTTGCAAGCCTTGTATACAACCCGTGGACTACGTTGCTTCCTCCTGCTTTCACTAACCCAGAACCTGAAATTACTGAAGCTACCGTTATCTTTTTTCGTTTTTTGTTATTCCATTCCATCCCGACCTCCATCTACTTTACTCTCATTAGTATCCTTCTCGCCAAATACTATTAATTTTTCAAATGCTGTTAAAATATTATGTATAGCAGTATTACACAGATTAACATTTGCCCTTATTTCATCACAATTATCAATAAGGCGTAATATACACCTTTCCCACTCTGCGTTCCTCTCTGTTGCATCCTGAATTTCCTTAATTCTCACAATTTGCTTTTTTATTCTTTGCATATTAATGTTATTTATCTTTTGATTTAAAACTTCCAATCTTTGTAAATTTCCATACATCATTAAAATTTTTTTTACATCATCAGTTGACATTTCACAATTATCAAACATTTTAACCTCCATGATTTAAAGGAATAAACATTTCCCATTTACCTTTTGAATATTAGCAACTTCAAATTCACAGCTCTTACAATGTATTGGAACAATAACCGTCAATGCCGATGCATACAAATTTCTCAAGGTGTAGTAATCCACGCCTGCAACAATAAATAAGCTTTTTCCTAATTCTTTATTTTTATCTAAGCTCTTTGCGTACTTATCCACATCTGCTTGCGACAAAACCACATAGATTATCTTTTTATCAATATATTTTTGTCTTACTTCACTCATACGCATACGATTTATTTTGGGATTGTAGCAATGAAGTAAATTCACCACATAATTACCTTCCTTTAGAATCTGTGCCAATCCCATTTCTATTTTCAAAAATAGATCCTCTCTATATTCGGCTCGAAACGCTTCCAATCCCAATGCTTCAATCTTCGCCAAACATTTTGACCCGGTTTTAGCAATCATTTCCTCGATTTGTTCATTTGCGACAAATATGCCGTTCATACATTTCATTTGTTCCCGAACTCTCGCACTGACCTCTTCTTCTTTTTCATCAAATACATTTCCAAAATATAAATAGGAATACATCTGACAATTTGATTTTTCAAATTTAGAATAGTAATCTTCCCAATCCTTCTCATTATTTAAANCATCNACTTCAAAATAANTATCTTCTTCTNCAATTGTCGAAATATCCATGTCTTTTGTTAAAATATATCTATCTTTTAACAAAATGTTTTTCGTAAAAAAATACTCTGCTAATATATGGCTGCTAACATATGTATATTTATCATCCTTACACATAAATAACGCTACATCATATCCTTTACAAACTACAGAAAGCAATACATGCAGCACCACTCTGTCACCATATGTAATCTCTGTCCTGCTCATTAAATTTGTAATATTACTATATACCACCATTTACTTTTCTTCCTTTCTGCCTAGCCGACATTTATATCCAAATTGAACAAGTTCAATATATGGCATAAATCACTCTTGTTATTTGCAAAAACCTGTATCGCTGCATACGCATCTCTGCCCAACACCCTCATTGAGTACCCACTCTTATTTATTTCGCAATAATTTATAACAAATTGCATTATTCCTTTCTGCACTTCTTCAACAGACTTAACACTCTCCCCCTTTTTTGCCCACTCAAAATATATTTTATTATCTCTTTTATAAAAACCCCTAAACGATGGCTGAACAGAACTAAGCAATATCTCCCACAGCAGATTATGCCCTTTCGCCGCATCGTGCCATTTCCAAATATCTCTGTTATGCTCTTGGGAATACAGATAACTCTCAAGCTTCCCACTCTGTAGCTGCGACTCGCTCATATTGGGTTCTGCGTTATGTACCGTATTGGTACCGGCAAGCAGACCTATCACTTCACAGTTAAGCTTCCAAATATTATTGACAATATAATCCAGCGCCACCGCTCCGCTGCCTGCCCAGCCCACATCTACAGCCGCCACACGCTTACACCCTCTTAGTACCTTTTCATAATAGAGCTTTCCTGCTGCTAACTGCTCATCATAGTGAGAAAGCACCTCCTCCCAATGGGCTATCAGATATTCCTTGATAATCCACGCATTATGACCTGTCAGTTCAGTGGATATTGCTACCTTAGCTTCTCGTCTTACATCTGCTATCCTCCGTTCGCTTTTTCCAAAAGCCTTGGGCGACTGCAGAAACCGTTCCATAAAGTCAGGCAGCTCACCGCACATTTGGGGCAGCATATCTTCAATTTCCATACTTTTAAAAANCTGCTCCAAGGTATAGTTCTGATTCACCNTGTGGTCAATAAATCTTCTGAAATAGTCATATTTAAAATACCGGGCGCTCATCTTTGCTGCCGCCAGTCTGGACCAGTAAACATACTCTGTCCTGCCCTCTCCGCTTTCCTTTGGATAAAGCATAGTATAAACCCGATTCAAGATATCGCCGTCTCTTGAAAGGAACAAAAGCTTGTCTATCTCATGACTGTGCACATACTCATGAATCCACTGACAATATCCCAACACAAATAACCCGCCATAGATAAAGCCTAATTCATATTCCTGACTGAACTCCTTCAGTCCGTTATGGATATGGGCATTAACAATACCTCTGTACATAGAACCTGTAATAACAGACATATCCTCCGCACGATAGGGCAAACCCGCTATGTTTACATTTTGATAAAAATAAGCAGCAAAGCCTTGTCTTTCAGCCATCTTGACGTCAGAACCCGGATTATCTCCTACATGAATATATGTCTGTCCGGCTCCCAGCTTTTTCTTTACGATGTCATATAGAGTGCCATCTCCTTTGCAGGCTCCGTATTCACAAGAAATAAAATATTCGCTGATATTTGTAAACCCACACTTTTCCACTATCTGCCTGATGACCGAAGACGGCAGGTACATGTCCGAGGTACAGATAATCCTTTTACCTCTGTCCTTCAGATGCCGAAACACTTCCAGCATATAAGGATTGCCAAAACACAATTCAAGCTCTGTCATGATTTCGAGCTGCATTCCCTTTTCCTTCGGGATACCCGCCCGTTCCTCCAGTTCTTCATAGATTTCAGACAAGGTCACTTCATAGCTTCCTCTCTGCTCCTTCGCCTTCTGCCTTACTCTCCATTCCATCTCCCTGCGGATACGTTCAAAATCAAGATATTCAAGCTTTTCTCCAACTAAATAGAATAGATCCGTAGGGTTGGAAAAGGGTCTGAAAACCAATGTATCAAATACATCAAGGGAAATCACATCATAGGCGGTCAATTTTTCCGCAAGCAACTTTGGCGCTTCGCGCCTTGAAAGAGAGGATTCACTCCTTCCTATAGGAATCTTTTTTCCCTTGTCAGGATAATAGAATTTTTCACCCCACCTTTTACGGTAAAACAAACTGGAAAGATTCATTCCCAAAAGAGCTGCCCAAGCATAACACCTACCCCATTGTCCTGTCTTTTGCTGCCGTATTGCATGATACCTTCTCTGAATGGCCGGCACCCTGTTTACAAGCAGCTGATATATTTTCATTCTCATATTTTATGCCGACCTCCTCTCGCATTTTGGGGAATTCTAATCACACCCTTATTGCTCCAGCTTCTGATAAGCCTCACAGACTGTCTTAGGGTCACCTACCATTCTAAGCACCCCTTTTTCTATCCACACTACCTTATTACAATTTTTCATAATCGTGTCCATGGAATGAGACACAATTAATACTGTAGCGCCACTGTGAATCATTTCTTTAATACGCTTTTCACTTTTCTGACGAAAGAACATATCACCCACACTTAACACCTCATCCAGTATTAAGATATCCGGCGTGTCGCGCATAGTGGCAATAGCAAAGCCTAATCTGGAAACCATGCCGGAGGAGAAGTTCTTCATACGCTCCTCCATAAAGCCCTCCAACTCTGCGAACTTTACAATATCATCATATTTTTCATCAATATATTCTTTTGTATAGCCAATAATGGAGCCGTTCAGATATACGTTTTCTCTGGCTGTCAGCTCCATGTCAAAGCCGGTTCCGAGAGTCAGCATCTGTACCTTTGAACGTTCCACATCCACATGCCCCTTTGTAGGCTTTATGGCACCGGATACTATTTTCAGAATGGTGCTCTTGCCGGAACCATTGGTACCGATAATCCCCACTACATCACCCTGCTTAACCTGAAAGCTCACGTCATTTAAAGCTGTCAAATAAGAATATTGATTCTTGCCTTTGACTGCGCGAATTAAATATTCTTTTAAACTGGAAGCTTCATCCTTAGCCATCTTAAAACGCATGGTTACATGGGATACATTGATCGCAGTGCTGTCAAGGTCAATGACCTTTACCTCATTGGCATCACTCCTGCCATTTTTAAACTCTGCGAGACGCACTTTCCCGGTATAAGCAAGATAGCTTATTGCTAATATTGCAACCAAAATACATCCTACAATGAGCGTCATTTTTTCAATCCATATCCAATCTGGTACAAATTCTATATTGTTCTCAGTAAGCTCTTCTGATTCTTCTAATGACAGTTCCTGTTCCTGCTCCATAGCTTCAATCGAACTACCTGCCTGATCTACAGTTGGTTCTACTGTAGGCTCTATTGAAGGTTCCGCCGGGGCAAGTCTTGTCACATGCAAAGTATATACGCTATCCTCCTCCGTTCCCTGCACGGCAACTGTAATGGTGTTATCTCCCACCTGAAGGTCTGTGTCAGACACCGTAACCTGCGCTTCCGCATCCTCCGGAACATATGAATCCTGCAGTCTTTCCGTCTCCGCCGGNACCTCTATATTGTAATCCAGANCCNCCGGTGCAAAATCCACTATTCCCCANGGCNCCNCCGTAAGCTCAGCAAGCCTGCTGCTTATTCTTTGAAAAATATTAATTGGAGCCGCCGCAGGTATCATTTGAAAATTTTCTGCTGCCGAACGCAACACATCATTTCCTGACACATCCACCGGTTTAAGCTGCGTAGTACAGACAGCCGACACCACTTGAAGCTGTGTATTTCCAGCCTGCAAGGTCTCAAAATGAAGCATAGCCATGTACCCCGCCTCATTTCCCTCACCTCTGATATACAGCAGATTCCCCACCTGTTCCGAGGCGCCGTCTATATAGCGAAGCATGGTTTCATCATACGATAAGCAGATTTCATAATGAGCTATCATCTCATCTCCTGTTATATAAACTCCTATAGGATTCGTAACAGCCTGTTCCCATTGATAACTGTCAGAACCAAAGGTGACACTACCGGTCGCAGCATATATAGTCTGTCCTTCCGCCCACCAAAGCATTATTCCAAACAAAGCTACCCTAATGTAGCGGCATATATAAATAAACATGTTTGTTTTCATGACAGCTATTTCCTACACTTTCTGCAATACGCGGTTTTTCATTTTATTAAAATACAGGCGCCCCAAAATATAACTGCCTACACTCCAGATAAATATTCTTGCCCATTGCTCGATAGTGGGAGGTGCTCCCTCCATTACACATTGTCTGGCGCAAGCTATATAGTTGTACACTGGATTTCTCACCACAACAGCCTGTATAACAGGTGAAGTACTTTCAACCGGATAAAATATAGCTGACAAATACATCCATATAGTCAGTAATACTGAGTACAAATGCTTAATATCTCCAAAAAGCACATACAAAACAGACAAAAAATACCCCATCCCCACAGAAAATAAGAATAAGCCAACTGCAAAAACAAAGAACATGGGCATATAAATATTAGGCTTAATCCGGAATACTGCCAGCATAACTATATAAGCAATCAGCGAGTATCCGAAATTTGCCAACGCTGTACAACACCTTGACAACGGGAACACCAACATGGGCAGCTTAACTTTAATCAGCAGGTTCTTATTGTCTACCATTGCCGTCAGTGCGGCATTGGTTGCCCCCGTAAACATGGTCCAGAATATACTTCCCGTCAGATAATAAATGGGGAAATTTTCAATACTTCTCTTAAATATAGTAGAAAAAATCATTGACATAACTGCCATTGTCAGCAGAGGATTTAGCACACTCCACACAACTCCCAGATACGATCTGGCATATTTTCTTTTAATCTCTCTGGACACCAATTCCCTGATAACAAACAGGTATTGCTGTACCTTATCTTTATATTTCACACATAACTCCTCATTTCATAAGCTTTCTTAAATACAAAACATATTTATAAGCAGCACAATGCCGCAGTTCTCTGCTTCCTGCCTCATCCAAAAGCATAATACTGCCTTCCAGCCAAGCGCTTTCTTTGACAGAAACCCCTTGCTTTTTTACAAAATTTCTTCCCTTGTACAACAGTCTGTTTTCTTTAACCTCCTGATAGGTAAGAGCTGCTGCCACTCTCTGATCTTTCTCTCCAATCACATCATCACAAAATACATAGCTTCCGTATTCAAGAGCTTCCTCCAACGCTGGTTTCCCCATAAAATAATACAACAGGGAAAATGCTATCTCCGTTCCATCACCTGTTTGTCTCAAAATATCTCTTCCACATAAAGCTACGAGCGATCCGGCATATTGCTTCAGACAATCAGTACTCCGATTAATTTTGGCTTTATTAGGACTCTCCTGATACTCAAGCACGGGAAAATACTTATCCCCACACACTCTATAACCTACTGTCATTCCTTCCGGAGAACTAAAAATACACTCAAAAAGACTATTACTGAAATAAACCTTGTGGCGAAGAGCTTCTTTGGGACTAAAAAACCATGTATGATACAAGCTCTTATCTATATCAGAGGGATACTCATACATGCCAAAATAATAACCTTCTACCTTTCCCTGATACCCTATACTTTCAAGAATATGCTGTAGGCTCTTTTGCATGCTTCCTGTCCAACCACTATCTACAATTGCCCAACTATCCTCCCCCAGCAATCCCTCTTGCCGTAGATAACCGCATACCAAAGGATATTTATCCTCCGAATGCTGAAGCATCCTTTCCATAAAATAACTGCAGTTTGCCAGCTGAAAGCGAAGACTCTTCACCTGTCCATAAGACAAGGGGGTGGAAAATTCTTCTTCCCGATGCAGTAATTCTGCAACCTTAAGCCCCTCCGTATTCGTCAGACCTGCCCTATGCATTACCTTTTCCAAGGTTACATCAATACCTCCCAGACAAATATATCCTAAGCTCTTTTCCTGCAGCAAATGATACTCTGCAATCCGCCACGCATATCGTGAACAATATAAATATTTACACTCAATAGGCAGTTCCAACATATCACAAAATATTTTAGCTGTCTGATACATGGAATAGCCGTCTCTGGCAAGAAAATACAGGCGCTTCCTGCCGGATTTCAAAGCTTCCTCCAAGACCCAAAGCACATACATGCACATAACCGGAGCCATCACATAAAGCGCAATAACCTTTCTGGTCTCGTTCTCGTCTGAGATACTGCTATACAATTTTTCTGAGATTTGGTATAGTCTCCAATTTCTCTTGAGTATTTTCTGATACAATTGTAGCTTCTTTTTCAACTTGACTCTCCCGCTTTTCTACACATAAATAATAAAATTTTTTAATCCCAAGAATGAGCCATGAAGGAACACACCCTGCAATTATCGGTCTGATAACATACAACCAGCCTAAAGGATACAGCATTCCCATTTCCGAAAAATTACGATATCTCAAACGCATCTCGTCTACACGATATTTCATTTTTCGTTTTTTGTATGCAGCTCTATCCTCCCTATAGTAGAAAAGCTCCTCCTGTATGTTATGTCCGCGATACCCCAACCGCAGCAGTCTCATAAACAATTCATAGTCCTCGCAGCGCCAAGTATTCTTATCACTTCTGTATGCTGTCTGATTATCAAAAATCTCCCGACGAATCATCACAGTTGGGTGAATATATGGTGAAAAACGCAAAAACGCTACCTTCCCAGGATCCTCCGGCATCCTTCGATGCCCCCAGACGCCATTACTATTAAATAACTTTGCATTACATCCCACAAAAGAAATTTCCGGATGTGCTTCCATATAATCAAACTGAACCTGAAAGCGATTAGCCTCGCAGATATCATCATCGTCCATTCGTGCAAGATATTTTCCTCTTGCCACGCCAATACATGTATTAAGGGAATAGGCAAGTCCATGATTCACAGGATTGTTAATTAACCTAATCCTTGAATCCAAGTCTGCATATTCCTGCAATTTCTGACATACCTTATCATCAGAGCCATCATTATAAATAATAAACTCAAAATCTGTAAAAGTCTGTTCCAGCACTGATAAAACTGCAGCCCTGAGATACTCCTCATTCCATTGGTTATAGATGCTCATTATGACGCTTATCAAGGGCATTTTTTCCATTTTCTAACCTCTTTCATTTGTGGGTATTCTTTCATATACTCTCTTCATAATATGTTCTGTCTGCCTGATATCAAATTTTTGTGCTTTATGTCTGCAGGCTTTAGCCATCTCCTGCCTCTGCGCTTCATGCCTTATCATACGGCTTATTGCTTCTGCATACTCCTCCCATGCGTCATGAAAGCAGATAAAACCGGTAACCCCCTCCTCCATATATTCCCTTGTTCCACGACAATCCGACGTAATCATGGGAAGTCCTGCTGCCATCGCCTCTATCGCCGCGATTCCCAGCCCTTCCCTGAGAGAAGGAAACACAAAGCAGTCAGCTGCCTTCAGCATCCTTGGAATATCCTTACGAAATCCCCAAAACAATATTCTATTTTCTACACCTAATTTCTTTGCTAGATTTTTCAGATATGCTTCATGATACCCNCTGNCGCAGATTCCATAATNTATTTGTCTGTCCTNCNTTTNGGCAACCGCACGTATTACTACTTCATGATTTTTATTGTGATTAAGCTCTCCTACTGAANGTAGGNAAAAAACATNGTCCGGAACACCCAGTTCTTCTCTAATAGTCGCCTTTGTTCCTTCTGCTTCGGCAAATTTTTGGATGTTTATGCCCACACCGGGAATTTGTAATACCGTCTTTCCCCTTAAAGTTCTGAATTTGCTTGCACGCAAATAATCCTCACGGTTAATTGTAATCAAACAGTCCGTCGCCTTTGCAAGCAAGTATTCCACCGGAAAAAAGCACAACCAATTAGCAAGAGCTGCTCCGCTGTAAAAGTGAAAACCATGTGCAGTATAGATAACATAATGCTTTCTTTTCCCACAAACCAAGGTTGCCAAGCGCCCCAACACTCCTCCCATCGGATTATGACAATGTATGGCGTCAATATTTTGAGAACGCAGAATATGACACAAATCCCGCAGCGCCTTAAAATTATGCCGAATATGCACCGGTGATTTTTGAATAGGAATAGAATGAAAAATAATACCCTTCTCCTCTAGAACCTGCCTGTTCCACTCATAAACAGGATTATCAAAGTTACTGGCATAATGTATCTCAAACCCCCGCTCCTGCAAAAGCTTAATATCATTCATCTCAAATTGAGACAAAAAACCTCCTATTGTGGTAATAATCAGTATTTTTTTCATTTCCTCAGTATAGCTCTCTCCCCTTATGCTCATTCCTCTGCCGCTCGTCACTATTTAAAATATTTACTTGTTAGTATTAACTTTTCTTATTANAGNCATTTTAATAACTATAGTCAAGNATAAGNCTGTANGACCACAGGGCGACAGCATTTACTTTTTTACAAAAAAATTTTANAAAAAAATTTTACAAAAAAATTTNATAAAAAAAGATGTAAAATAAAANAANGCAAANANAAANATTAAAAGAAGAAATTAAAAACAGCAAAGAACGTCGTAGCAGTTGACGGAAAAACAATCTGCGGAAGCGGGAATACGGAGCATAAAGCGCATCATGTTGTGAGTGCATTTGTAGCAGAATACCAGATAATCCTGAGAGAAATTGAAGTCGGGAAAAAATCGAATGAGATTACAGCCGTTCCAGAACTTCTTGGCCTGAGCGATGTGGAGGGTGTCATTGTAACGGCAGACGCCATGAGCTGCCGGAAAAAGATAGTGGAAAAGATTACGGCAAAAAAGCAGATTATACNANCGGGCTGAAAGCACTGGGCATGGTAAAAGCAACCGTAACACACAAAAAAGAGACTCATGAATTTACGGAATATNTTATAACGTCACTGACGGACATCAATGAGTTTGCCGCTTCCATAAGAAAACACTGGTTTGTTGAGAACCAGCTGCACTGGTGTCTGGATGTTATTTTCCGTGAAGATGCCTCGAGGAGCCGGAAAGACATAAAACAGGCCGCTTACTTTTTATGGGTAAGACGACCTATCTTCTTAGCTCAACACTAACACACTATTTATATAACAACTAAAAAACCAACAGCAGCATTTTCTATAAAATATTTTCTAATAATACATTCCCCTGCCGCCGCAGCACATTCCTCCGCTGCCACAGCAAATATTACATATCATGTTTGCAATGCTAAGTTTCAGGCAGACGTTGCCTCTCCCCATGCTGGTATAACCGTAAGCCGCCTGTCTCTTGGTGTACCAGCTTCCCCCGCTCTCAAAACGTCCCGCCAGATTACGATAATCCGCATTGTTGGGTTCCATCGCAGCCGCCTTCTTAGCATGTTCTAAAGCCGCAACATTATTGCCTAAGCCGGAATTGGCGATAGCACTGTAATAATACCAACGGGCATTTCTCTCATGCAGCCCCATTCCGTCCAGAGCGGTACGCGCTTCCCTGTAATAGCCGCTGCGAATATAATTGCCCGCCGCCCTAAGCCTTGGCTCTTCTTCATAGCCGGTACTCTGCCCCTGCCGACCAAAGCCTCCGAAACCGAAATCACCANANCCTCCAAAACCTCCGCCCTGACCGCCGGTGCCTCCATAGCCTCCGCTTCCGTAGTAACCTGCATTGCCGTAGCCTNNGCTCCCGTAGCTGCAGCCCTCCGTGCGCTCCTTCATAATCTGCTGATACGCCGCCTGTATCTCCTTGAATTTCTCCTCCGCCTGTGCCTTGTTCGCAGCAAAAGTGTTACTTTTGTAGTATGAAATAATTTGTCATAAGCAAGGAGACCACCGAG
>WFLX010088921.1_pt1 | contig 11904 bp, 9 predicted proteins | sample 4967041 | NCBI WGS metagenome assembly WFLX01 (sample SAMN12857096, study PRJNA449069) | gut metagenome | isolation source: stool from male and female vole | host: Microtus ochrogaster | place: USA:Florida | collected 2017 | reverse complement strand
CACCTCTTCCCATTCCGAACAGAGAAGTTAAACCTCATAACGCCGATGGTACTGCGAAAGCGGGAGAGTAGGTAATCGCCACCTTAGAAAGCCACACTCATCATTGGGTGTGGCTTTTTTTACGTTTGTTTCCGAAGATAACTCATGCTGGTATGGCTTTTCCGGTTCAAAATCGGAAGAATTGCGACTTGCTTTTGCTTGAGGGCAGCTAATGGAAAAAAATGTAGGGATGCACCCCGGTGCATCCGCCACGGTGGTCTGCCGTAGTCAGGCGCCTTATGATGTGGCTTCACTGCAGACGTGGCGCGCCACGTCCATGCTTTGAGGTTGATTCACAGATTTAAAGGTAGGGACATCGCGTGCGATGTCTGCTGAAGAATATAGGATGTGCATCATTCTTCCGGTTTGAACCATAAGTTCCTCATTCCAAATTCAAAATTCTTATATGGTCGCGCTCGGAGATCGCGACAGACCTATCTTGCATTGTGAATATCAGTACGCGGGATAAGTCTGCGAGCGATCTCCGAGCGCTCGTTCACCGTGAGAATTGGGACCTGCTTTTGCTTGAGGGTAGCTAATTGAGAAAAATGTAGGGATGCACTCTGGTACATCCGTCTTGGTGGTCTGCCTGAGTTTTGTTCTCTTCACAAAGACGCCTGTCCGAGGCCATTTGCTCTTTTCATCACTTTCCCCGCTTTGAAAAGCGGGGTTTCGTCATAATCCCGGCTCTCCGAGCCTCTGTCCATCCTGAAATTGCGCGGAGCGCTGATCATTGTGAGATAATCTCTGGCTTCAGCCCGGGGAAGGTACGCATTTCAGAAACAGCCTCGCAGAGACGCCTTGTGATTTGCATGATTGAGATTGATCCACAGATAAATAGGTAGGGACCTCGCGTGCGATGTCTGCTGAAGAATGTAGAGTGTGCATCATTCTTCCGGTTTGACCCGCTCTTTAAATTATCTTTGAAGATAACTCATGCGGGGTGTTTTTTTATTTTTTAGTTGCTGANAAATATTGAGGGCNNCACCTCTTCGCTTTCCGTCAATTGGCNGANCAGGGAAGTTAAACCTCATAATGCCGAAGGCAGTGCGAAAGCGGGAGAGTAGGTAATCGCCACCTTTTATTCCTCAGCCGGACAAGGCAGATATGATTGGTGTGAATGGTATGACTTAGTATATGCCGGCGGCTATGGAATTGGTATTTTTGTCGTTTTTAGGCTGCGTCCATTACAATTTATGGTCAGTTTTTCGCGTTATATCTTAGTATGACACGACTTCGATTACTGATTGCTTTTATCATCTCGCTTGTTTTCTGCTTGTCGAAAGCGGATAATGTGCACATATCGGGTAAAGTAGTGGATCAGGAAGATAAGCCAGTGGAGTTTGCTACAGTGCAGATATCTGGAACTGCAATCGGCACGAATTCAGATCTGGAGGGTAAATATTCTTTATCCGTAGCGTCGCAAGATACGATCAGCGTTAAGTTCTCTTGCATAGGATATAAGACAGTGACACGTGTCCTGATTGATGCAAAAGGTGAGGTCACGCTGAATGTCAGGATGCAGACAGACACCAAACTGCTTGAGGAAGTTGAAGTGCAGGGCTTTCGTCAGAACATCAACGGAATGCAGACGTTTGACACGGAAGCATTCAAACTTTCGCCCGACGTATCAGGCGGAAGCGTTGAGTCTGTTCTTGCCACTATGCCCGGTGTGAACGCAAACAACGAGATGACCTCGCAATATTCGGTGAGAGGCGGCACTTTTGATGAAAATTCAGCTTACATCAACGGTGTTGAAATTTATCGTCCGCAGCTGATGAAGAGCGGTCAGCAGGAGGGCCTTTCACTCATTAACCCCGACATGGTGGGAAATCTTAAATTCTCGTCGGGTGGTTTCCCGGCCCGATATGCCGACAAGATGTCGTCGGTGCTTGATATCTCCTATAGGGATCCTGAGGCATTTGAACTGAAAGCTTCGGGCAGCCTCATGGGAGCCACACTTGCGCTTGGCACCAACACAAGAAAATTCTCGATGCTACACGGCCTTCGTTTCAAGAAGAATAATTCTCTTCTCAGCAGTCTGGAGACCCGTGGAGAATATGACCCCTCTTATTTTGATTATCAGACGAATATGACTTACAAGGCGTCGGAGAAGATTTCGTTCAACGTGCTTGGAAATATAGCGTTAAATTCTTACAATTTTCGTCCTGCCGACCGGGAGACGAGATTCGGAACGTCGGAAAACTCAAAGGTATTCAAGGTCTTTTTCGATGGAGAGGAAAAGGATAAGTTTCAGACCTTCCTCGGTGCATTCAATATAAACTATAAGAAGAACAGGGCCACGTCTTTCTCACTCGGCATCTCGGGATTTCTGACCGATGAACTGGTGAGTTATGATATCTCGGGCGAATACTGGCTCAGTCAGGCCGGCACAGAAAGTGTGGGCGGAGAGATTGGTGTGGGCAAATATATGGAGCATGCACGCAACCGACTGCGTGCTTCTGTGGTGCAGGGAATATTGAAAGGCACCACCAGAGTACGCAATAACAATATCACATACGGAGTGACGATGCAGCACGAAAACTTCCGCGACCGTTCCAAAGAGTGGGAATGGAGGGATTCGGCCGGTTACTCGCTCCCAACCCAGCCCGAGGGGGTGCACCTTATCTATAATCTTTCCTCACGGCAGGACATGCAGGCCAACCGATTTGCCTTCTTTGCCGAAGATGCCCTTTATCTTGAGACGCAGAAGCTGTTTATCACACTCAACGCCGGCCTGCGTATGTCTTATTGGGATTTCAACCGGGAATTTCTCGTCTCGCCTCGTGCAAATATCAGCATCGCTCCTGTAGGCAACAACAGCATTACCTACAGAGCTGCCGTTGGACTTTACTATCAGTCGCCCTTCTATAAGGAATACAGGAAAACGGTCACAGACGCCCTCGGCAACGGAGTGATAGAGCTTAATCCTGACATCAAATCGCCGCGGAGCGTCCAGTTTATCATTGGTGCAGACTACACATTCCGGGCTATGAACCGTCCATTCAAACTCACCGGTGAGGCATACTACAAGGCGCTCTCACGCCTGATTTCATACGAATATGACAACCTGAAGGTGGAATATTCCGGAGTGAACGACTCAAAAGGGCACATGATGGGCCTGGATATGAAGTTGTTCGGCCAGTTTGTGGAGGGTTCGGATTCATGGATTTCATTCTCGTTGATGAATACATCGCAGGTGCTTAACGGGGTGAAGACACCTCTGCCAAGCGATCAGCGCTATTCGCTGGCTCTATTTTTCACGGATTATTTCCCAAAATTCCCAAAATTGAAGTTTGCTCTACGTGGCATATTCTCCGACGGACTCACGATGACCGCGCCTCACGTTGCACGCTCGAGCAGTTATTTCCGCGCTCCCGCCTACAAGCGTGTGGATATCGGCTTCTCATATAGGCTCGTGGGTGCACCAGGCGAAGGAGTTCGCCCTTATAATTTCTGGCGTCATTTCAAGGATATCTCGCTGGCTTTAGACATTTTCAATCTCTTCGACATCTCCAACGTCAGCGGTTATTATTGGGTTACGGATGTAAACAATATCCAATATGCCGTTCCCAACTATCTAACTCGGCGCCAGTTTAATATCAGACTTTCATTTGAACTATAATTCCAAACATACCTTTCGATTATGATTAAAGATCCAATGTCTACTGAATTCCACCGCACCTACAACATCTCGGATATCTCGCGTTTTTTCAACCGTCGCACCGGCAATCAAAACTCCGAGAAATATGTGGTGTATTATGAAGTGGACAATACACTTAATCAGAGCGAGGCTCCCATAAGGGTGCTCGGACTCACTATAGCCCTCTGTCTGGATGGTGAAGGAGAGGTGATGATTGGAGTTAAGAAATATAAGTTCCGCAAAAATAGCCTGATGCTTCTCAATCCCAATCAGTATGTTCACTCATTGAATTCTGACGGCAGGGTTAGGATTATGGCTATCGGATGCTGTCTTGAGATGATCGAGGCCATCATGCCCAAGATATCGGGTTTGCTCCCGCTCATAATCCATAATCCCATAGAATCGGTGAGCCAGCTTTCCGACGAGCATTCAGAAGATATTCAGGAATACATGCACCTCATTGAAAAGAAGCTGAAAACCGGCTCGTCTCCTCTGAAACGCACCAAGATCAGCAACATAATCCAGGCTCTCATGTGCGAGATTGTGGAGAATCATTATGTCTCGAAAGACGGCATAGAGAAAACGCGCACGAGAAAGGAAGAGATTGTGTCAAAATTCATTCTCGAGGTGCTGTTGAATTTCAGAACCGAGCGCAGTGTATCGTTTTATGCAGATCGCCTTTGCGTCACGCCTAAGCATCTCTCGGCTGTGACAAAAGAAATCACTTCGCACACAGCAGGCGAATTGATAGACCATTACGTGATAATGGAGGCCAAGATCATGCTTTCAGAAACGCCGCTCACCATTCAGGAAATCTCAAACAAACTTAATTTCGCCAACCAGTCTTTCTTCGGTAAATATTTCAAGCATCTCACGGGATTCTCTCCGTCTGAATTCAAAAAGATGGCTTCCAACTGATGTTAATTATATAGAAAACAATCACTTTATTGAAACATATATGGCAACAAAACCCTCTATACCCAAAGGCACGCGCGACTTCTCACCCATCGAGATGGCGCGACGCAATTATATCTTCGACACTATACGCGAGGCCTTCAGGATTTACGGCTATCGTCAGATTGAAACTCCGGCCATGGAGAACCTCTCTACCCTTATGGGGAAATATGGTGAGGAAGGCGATAAACTCCTGTTTAAGATTCTCAATTCGGGCGACTTCCTGAAAGACGTAAATAATGAGGATATAGCCGAAAAACGCCTCGGTAAACTTACCAACNGCCTTTGTGAGAAAGGTCTGCGCTACGACCTGACAGTGCCTTTCGCACGTTTCGTGGTGCAGCACCGCAACGACATCCAGATGCCGTTCAAGCGTTTCCAGATTCAGCCCGTGTGGCGTGCCGACAGGCCTCAGAAGGGTCGCTACCGTGAGTTTTACCAGTGTGATGCTGATGTGGTGGGTTCCGATTCTCTTGAAAATGAGATCGAACTCCTGTCGCTTATCGATTTCGTAATGGGGCGTCTCGGCATCCGCACCTGCGTTCATATCAACAACCGGAAGATCCTTACCGGAATAGCGGAGACCATAGGACATGCCGACAAGATCGTAGACATTACAGTGGCGATAGACAAGATCGACAAGATAGGTATAGAGAATGTGAACGCCGAACTTCGAGAGAAAGGTCTTGACGAAGAGGCTATCATGTCTTTGCGCCCACTTCTCGAACTCAAGGGATCGAACGATGAGAAGCTGAAAGTAATGGCTGATTTCCTCAAGGATAGCGCCATCGGCATGAAAGGTGTGGATGAAATCCGAGAGGTGATTGACGGGTTTGAAAGCCTCGGCCATGACTGCGGTCTGGAATTTGACGTCTCTCTGGCTCGCGGACTCAATTACTACACCGGCACCATCATTGAAGTGAAGGCTCTTGATGTTGAGATAGGCTCCATCACCGGCGGCGGCCGCTATGATAACCTTACGGGTGTGTTCGGAGTGCAGGGTCTTTCTGGTGTTGGTATCTCATTCGGCGCAGACCGTATCTACGACGTGCTCAATGCCCTTAACCTCTATCCCGAAGAGANTTCGGGAAGTGTCAAGGCCTTGTTTATCAATTTCGGAANAGANGAGGCCCGCGCCGCGCAGNANTGTATAANANATCNCCGCAGCCATGGCGTCTCGGCTCAGCTCTATCCTGATGTGGCCAAGATTAAGAAGCAGATGCAGTATGCAAATGCAGAAGGAGTGCGCTATGTAGTGATGATAGGCGAGGAGGAAATGGCAAACCACACCGCTACAGTCAAGAAGATGGCAGACGGCTCTCAAACCACTGTGGAGCAGTCGAAACTTGCTGACGTTTTATGCTGACGTTTGAGTCATTTCTTCTCGCACAGCCCTGCTGCCCGGAGGAGATGCCTACCGACAGGTTCTATTACGATCTCACCTGCCGCCTCATAAGGGCTGCGGAAGAGAGGCGTGTTGCGCCCGGGGTGCATTCGGCGGTTATAGAGCGGGCTGCCATGTATATGACAGGATATCTTCAGGACGTAATAGCCGATGCGGGACTCTGGCACGGTTTCTCAGACGAATGCCGCAGGCTTTATGGCACACCGGTGCCGTTTTATGACGTCTCTGACGATTATATAGACTATGAGCTAAATCCGGAAGATGTCGGATTTCTGACATGGTATTTCATAGCAATGTATTCCGACGACCGAAGGATATATCCTTTCCGCAAAGACATCACTGATCTTGCCGACCTATGGTATGACATTATGAATGAGGTCTATGAGGATGCTCCTGTGCCGGAAGGCTATCATCTTGCCCACGAACTCGACGTCTATGAAGAGGAAGACCGGGAGATGCTCATGCGTCTGGGAAGTTGGCTGTTTCTTCACAGCTGGTTGCTTGTGCCGGCATTCGCTCTTACATCCTCCCAAATCATCGGCAACTTACGGGGCGCCGGAAAGAGTATGGAGGAAATAGCCGAAGAATTGCAGGGTGCCGTGAAGTCGGACCCAACCGGGCCGCTTGCTTTGTTCATCGGAGAATGGGTAAACCTCACGGTTCATCACCGTTTGCCACGGCGCAAGGAGCGGCAGGAGGAAAGGCAGACGCATCCGGCATTTATCAAGATGACGGCCGACACGGGTGAACTTCCCATGAAATTCATAAACGGATATCAGGCTCTAAACTTGTATCTCATCGACGTACTCGGCTGGAAAGCCGGCGAGGAGCATCTTGCCCAACTGAAAGATTGCAAGAACTTCGTCTTGATGGCCAATCCGGAGAAGGGGCTGCTCGTGGCTCCGGATATATGCCAATATATAGCGGCTCCGGGCAATGATATGTATGACAAGTCAGAGGCCTCGATGCATGCCATAGATCTCCTCACAGTGAGAGGGAAGTGTCCTCATGACCTGCTTGCGCTCATCTGTGAGAAAGGTTGGCTGCCCGATGCGCGCTTCCCCGGAAGCACCGACACCGAGCTGCCTGCAAAATCATACGATTTCATAGCCCGATGCTATCTTCAGCTCTATTACCGAGGTGACTGAATAGAATAAACTTAAAAAGGATGCTGATAAGCATCCTTTTTAAGTTTATGTTTCATTTGTGAAGTTTAAAAAGTCAAAGTTTACCGAACAGGGCCTTTAGCCTGAGAGAGAGGACTCCGAACACTGCCTCTCCAAAGATGCTTGAATTCATTTTCGATGTGCCAAGCTGACGGTTGACAAAGATTATCGGGAGTTCCACGACCTTGAATTTTTTACGCCACGCCTTAAATTTCATCTCTATCTGGAAAGCATAGCCCTTGAATTCTATCTTGTCGAGATCGATAGCCTCAAGCACTCTGCGGCGGTAGCATACAAAGCCGGCGGTGGAATCTCGCAGAGGCATCCTTGTGATGAATCGAACGTAAGCAGATGCGAAATATGACATGAGAACGCGGCCCATAGGCCAGTTCACTACATTTACGCCTGAAATGTAGCGGGAGCCCACGCACACGTCCGCTTCCTTGTCTTTACATTCATGATAGAGGCGGGTGAGATCGGCAGGATTATGCGAGAAGTCGGCATCCATTTCAATCACATACTGATAATCGCGTGCCAAAGCCCACTTGAAACCGTGAATGTAGGCAGTTCCGAGTCCTTGTTTCCCNCTTCGGCATTCAAGATGAATTCTACCCGNNGCCTTCTCCATCTCGGCCCTTACCACATCAGCAGTTCCGTCGGGCGACCCGTCGTCGATCACAAGCACGTCATACCCGTCGGGCAGATTCATCACCGTTCGGAGCATATTGCCTATGTTCTCTATTTCGTTGTAGGTTGGAATGATAACCAGTACGTCACTCATGTTTTCTATGGTTTTGTTCCGTCGTCAGGCGTTTTTCATGTCTTGACGGTGCAAAATTACCAAAAAAAAACAACTTTTCAAAATCAGATTGCGATATTATATTTCTTTAATATTTCGATAGGGTGGTAAGACTGCTTGGCCTTGCGAAGCCCTTCATCGCCCGAGTCATCTTCCCTGTTGATATATTTTATCTCGGGATATTTCTCACACATCAGGCTTGCGAACTCCTTATTGATCTTTTCATAACTGCCTTCAAATTTCCTGCTGGCTTTCTCCACGTGCACGAAAAGCGTGTCGTGCTTCACATCGCCGATGGTGAAGGCTGCGATCTCGCCGTCTACGTCAAGAATTGCTCCTTCAAGTTGAGTGTCGCCCTCCTTGATCAGATCGAGAAGGTGGCGTGTCATTCTCCGCTCTTCCACAGCCATCGGGGTGCTGTCGCCCTCGACATCGATTGTGTCCATGAATTCAATAGCCCTGTCGGCATTCAGCGGAGTGAGAGGTTGAATCTTACTATCGGGATAAAGGGCATCGAATTTATTGACATGATTGCGTTTCTTGCTCATCTTCTTTCCCGAGAGGGTGGAAAGCATGTTGGCATCGTAGAGATAATCGCCCCAGTCTTCGAGCGGCTGAATGCGGTCGATTCCGAGTTCGATGAAATCCTGAACGGCATATTCGGGCACTGCCGAAAGCACCGGCTTAATTCCTGCGTTGCGGCAGTAATCCCTAATCATCTCAAGACTCTCCGAGAGTGGAAGGCGACCTATAGGAAGCGAGAACGCAGGCACGTGAGTGTCATTTTCCACCGTGCCTTTGATGAAGAGGGTGTCTTTCACAATGGCATAACTGTATTTGAAATAGTCCACCCACATCAGGAGACCTGCATAAGAGAAGTCAGTGGTGCGTCCATTCTCCATCAGAAGATAGGGGAAAATCTCCTTCATCGAGGCGTGGGTCACCGGCTTGAATTCAAGACCGGCTGATTGCCTCAGGTTTTCAGATGATTCATCGCCGGATTTTGTCTGGCGCATCTTCTCGGCAGCGCGAAGCGCTTCATAAAGCTTGTCGAATGAAGGATAAGCGGGGTATGTTTTTACAGCAGTATTCATATCAAGATTTTTTTAATTACACTTTATTAACGTTTGAAACATATTTTCAGTTCGGTCCGCAGTCTGTTGCGTGTCAAATGCGGCTCAATTTTGTTTTAATAGTGAAGACTATTTGAATTTGCTAAGTTTTTTTGTAATTTTGCACCATGAATGTCTTAAAATTCGGAGGCACTTCCGTAGGTACGGTAGAAAGTCTTACTAATGTCAGAAATATAGTGGAGTCACTTCCGGCCGACACCATAGTTGTGGTATCGGCTCTGGGTGGACTCACCGACAAGCTAATAGCCACTGCCAGGCTCGCAGCTGAAGGAGGCCCGTGGGCCCCGGAAGCCGATGCCATAGCCGTGCGCCATCACCATATAATAGATGCTCTTGTTAGAGAGGAGAAACGTGAGAGTACTCTCGCCGTGGTGGATGATCTTCTCGAAGAACTTAGACGCACTTATGAGGGCGTCTCGCTAATAGGCGATCTTCCGCAGAAGACTCTTGACGTTATTGTAAGTCTGGGAGAGCGCATGTCGGCTCCGATAGTGGCCGGCATCATAAAGGGTGCGCGGCTTCACAATTCACTCGATTTTATCAAGACCGAGAAATGGTTTGACAAAAATATAGCCGACACATCTCTTACACATGATCTGATCGTCCGTGAGTTTTCAGATATTGAGTTTGGTCCGCACATAGCCGGAGGTTTCATTTCTCAAGATCGTGACTCGGGAGAGATAACCAATCTTGGCAGAGGCGGCAGCGACTACACGGCGGCTCTGATTGCAGCGGCGCTTGATGCGGATATGCTCGATATCTGGACTGATGTAGATGGGTTTATGACAGCCGATCCGAGAATTATCAAAGATGCCAAGGTGCTTTCGGCAATGTCGTTTGTAGAAAGCATGGAACTTTGCACATTCGGAGCAAAAGTGATATATCCGCCTACGATCTACCCCGTCTTTCACAAAAATATTCCCATCAGGATTCTCAATACATTCAATTCCACTGCTCCGGGCACACTGATTTCTGACTCGCCGGCTAATCACGACGTGCCCGTGAAGGGCGTGACCGCCATAAGGAACACTTGCCTGGTGCGCCTCACGGGAAGTCTGACCGAAAATGTGGCGCAGATCAATACGCGTGCTTATAATGCGCTTGCCCGCCACGGTGTGAGCGTGTTCCTGCTTGCCCAGCCGGGCGAGAACAAGGAGTTTTCTTTCGCCATCGCGGCTTCCGACATGTCGCAGACGANTAAAGCCCTTAACGAGGAANTCGCCCCCGAACTGATCGATGGCTCACTCACAGCCATCNCTCTTGCCGATGGCCTTTCCACGATAGCCGTGGTAGGGGAGGGCATACGCACTCTCAAGGGTATTGACAAGCGCATCATCAACACCATGCTCAGAAGTGGTATCAGGACTCTTGCCTGCTCTGAAGGCAATTCCGACACCACTCTCTCATTCGTGGTAGATGAAGAGAACACAGTCGAGGCTATAAGGGCAATTCACGGATTATTCTTCTGAAAAATCACCATCTGAATAANNCTTTNAATTAGATATAATTCCCAATTCTAAATAAATAANCACGATACTATGGAAATAAAAAACGCAAAATACGTAATCAGCAATTCAAAGGCTGATCAATGTCCTGACACCGATGTGCCGGAATATGCCTTTATCGGACGCTCAAACGTAGGCAAATCTTCACTGATAAATATGCTCGCCAACAACGGCAGCCTTGCAAAAACTTCGCAAAAACCGGGAAAAACCCTTTTGATCAATCATTTCTCTGTCAATAACGGAAGTTGGTATATAGTGGATCTTCCCGGCTACGGCTACGCAGCCCGAGGCATGGAGCAGCGCAGGCATTTTGCCCGCATGATTGAGACCTACATTCTGACCCGCCGGCAGATGGCATGCCTCTTCGTGCTTATCGACGTGCGCCATAAGCCGCAGAAGATCGACCTTGAGTTTCTTGACTTTTGTGGCGAGAATGGAGTGCCTGTAGCTATAGTTTTCACAAAAGCCGATAAGGTGAGCCGAAAGGCTGCCGATGAAAACATGCGCCTCTTCAAAAGCGCGTTACTTGAGAAGTGGGAAGAACTGCCCCCGATGTTTCTGACTTCTTCCGAAAAGAAAACGGGGCGCGACGAAATTCTCGACTTCATCGAAGCCACCAATAAGGTATGGGCAGAAAACGAGGAGGCGGAGGCGGAAGAATCCGGAGACTCTGCCGGCTCATCAGATAGTGATGCCCCTGCTGATTCTGTAATGCCCGCTGAGGACAAAGATGATATTTAACTCTTCAAACCATAATAATTATACACTAACACTTCACTTTATGAAAAAAATAGCATTTGCATCAGATCATGCTGCATACGATCTCAAGAATGTGATCATGCCCTACGTGCAGGAAAAAGGTTATGAGACTGTAGATTTCGGCACATATAGCGCTGATTCTTGCGACTATGCCGATTTTGCTCATCCGGCTGCGCGCGCAGTGGAATCGGGAGAGTGCGACTTCGGAATAGCCATGTGCGGCAGTGGCAACGGCATTCAGATCACTCTCAACAAGCATCAGAAAATACGTGCGGCTCTCTGCTGGCTGCCCGAGCTCGCAGCACTTGCTCGCCAGCATAACGATGCCAATTTCCTCGTTCTTCCCGGCCGATTCATCAGCGAGGAGAATGCTAAGAAGATAGTCGACGCATATCTCGAGTCAGAGTTTGAAGGCGGGCGCCATGCTAAGAGAATAGCGAAAATTCCCGTTTGCGATGCCTGAATTTGAAATTCAGCTCCGTGACGTCCTCATGTATGGAT
>WFLX010270660.1_pt1 | contig 11905 bp, 11 predicted proteins | sample 4967041 | NCBI WGS metagenome assembly WFLX01 (sample SAMN12857096, study PRJNA449069) | gut metagenome | isolation source: stool from male and female vole | host: Microtus ochrogaster | place: USA:Florida | collected 2017 | reverse complement strand
ATGAAGAGTCTTAAGAAGGCAACGAAACTCAAGAAAGACGAACTGATGGCAGCTCTTGGCTGGCTCGGTCGTGAAGGAAAGATCTCCCTCTCTGAGAATGATGAGGAAATCGTAGTGACACTTGTATAATAATACATAATGAGATTAAAAAAAGTCTCGGGAGGCGTATGCTTTCCGAGATTTTTTATTTGTTTGATTTTTGAGTTTTGGAAAATTTGCATTAACTTTGCAAAAGAGATTTTTGAATAAATAGTGTGTTAAGTTTGATTTTCCATATTTTGGATATAAACGCACTCACAAATCGCCTCTCCGAGGCTACTGAGTNTTTAGCTTTACCCCAGGCTGAAGCCTGGGGTTTCGACACAATAACAGCTCTCCGAGCTGAGTCGTTGGCACAAAAAATGGCATAACTAACTGACCACCTTTAGAATTAAACTAAACGATACATCATATGTTTTCACCTGAAACTTATATCAAGCGCCGTGCGGAGCTCAAGAAGAGACTCGGCAAGGGCGTAGTGCTCCTGCTTGGCAATGACCTCGTGGGGATGAACTACCGCGACAATGAGTATGAATTCCGTCAGGATTCAACTTTCCTATATTATTTCGGCCTAAACCATGACGGGCTAAACGCCGTGATTGACATTGACAACGACCGCGACATCATCTTCGGCGATGAGCTCACAATCGATGCAATAGTATGGACCGGAAATCAGCCGACACTCCATGAACTCGCCGCAAAGGCCGGAGTCACTGACGTGCGCCCGTCGGCCGAACTGCGTCCGTATCTTGACAAGGCCCGCGAGGCAGCCTCTCCCATCCATTACATCCCTTACTATCGCGCCGACCATGAGTTGAAACTCATGCAGCTTCTCGGTCTGCAGCCTGGCGGAGCAGTTCCTTCTGTTCCTCTCATCCGTGCTGTAGTCGATATGCGCAACCATAAGAGCGCAGAAGAAATCGCCGAAATAGAAAAGGCCTGCGAAGTGACTGCCATGATGCACAAGGCAGCAATGGCGGCAGCCCGTCCCGGTCTGACTGAGTATCAGATGAAGGCCATCGTAGAGAAAGTAGCCACAGAGAATGGGATGCGTTGCTCATTCCCNACNATCGCCACCGTGCATGGCGAGATACTCCACAACCACAGCTACAACAACGTGCTCCAGCCGGGTCAGCTTTTCCTGCTCGATGCGGGAGCAGAGACATCGATGGGGTATGCCGGCGACATGTCGTCGACAGTTCCTGTCGACCTCCGCTATACCGANCGCCAGAAGNCCATCTACGACCTTCAGCAGGCGGCAGCGCGCGATGCCATAGCNATGCTTCGTCCGGGTGTNGCTTTCAAGGACGTGCACATGCAGGCAGCCCGCACAATAGCCACAGGTCTTAAAGACTTAGGCATCATGAANGGNGACATCGAAGAAGCAATACATGCCGGTGCTCACGCAATGTTCTTCCCGACAGGCCTTGGCCACATGATGGGCCTTGACGTGCACGACATGGAGAACCTTGGTGAGGTTTGGGTAGGCTATGACGGCCAGCCGAAGTCAACGGTGTTCGGTTTCAAGTCGCTCCGCCTTGCGCGTCCCCTTGAGGAGGGATACGTATTCACCATCGAGCCGGGTATCTACTTCATGCCGGAACTTACAGAACTCTGGAAGAGCGAGGGCCGGCACAAAGACTTCATCAACTTCGAGGAGGCAGAGAAATGGCTCGGTTTCGGAGGCGTAAGAAATGAGGAAGACTACCTCGTGACGGCAGACGGGCATCGCAGGCTTGGGCCTGGGATACCTATGACTACTGAGGCGGTGGAAGAGTTAAGAGTTAAGAATTTATAATGGCTATAGAGCAGAATAATTATCAGAAACGGGGAGGGACGAGACGAAATGCGCCCGAACCTATGAGAGACCCAACCGGCAAACTGCCTCCACGAGATACGGATCTCGAGGAGGCGGTGCTCGGTGCACTCATGATTGAGAAGGANGCCTACATGAATGTATGCGATATCCTTTCGCCTGAAAGTTTCTACGATCCTATAAATCAGAAAATCTTCGCCGCCATCATGCAGCTTGGTCTCTCGCAGAGGCCTATCGATATGCTGACGGTGGTGGAGCAATTGCGCGCCAATGGCGAGCTGGAAGAGGTAGGGGGACCGATAAAGATCACCAGCCTCACCTCCAACATTTACTCTGCGGCCAACGTGGAGTATCATGCAAAGATTGTGGCCCAGAAATATCTGGCTCGTCGCCTCATAACATATGCCACAAACATAGAGACCAAAGCCTTTGACGAAGGCAATGACATCGACGACCTTCTGCAGGAGGCCGAGGCGCTTCTCTTCGACATTTCGCAAAATCAGATAAAGCGTGAGGTCACGCAAATAGACCCTGTCATCAATCTCGCAGTCGAGCAGATACAGAATGCCTCCAACTCATCGACGGGTCTTTCGGGCCTTCAGACCGGCTACACCGACCTGGACAAGATGACGTCGGGTTGGCAGCCATCCGACCTTATCATCATCGCCGCCCGTCCGGCGATGGGCAAGACAGCGTTTGTGCTCTCAATGGCAAAGCAGATGACGGTCAATTTCAATATTCCGGTCGCTATCTTCACCCTTGAGATGGCCAACGTGCAGCTCGTAAAGCGTCTGCTTTCCAACGTTGCGAGTCTCGAAGGTGAGAAAATCAAGAGCGGCCAGCTCTCAAATGAGGAATGGGACCGACTCAACAGTTCTCTGAAAAACGTCTACTCCGCGCCGCTCTATCTTGATGAGACCCCAGGCCTCAGCATCACTGAGTTGCGTACGAAAGCACGACGACTCGTCAGGGAGCATGGAGTGAAGATGATAATGATCGACTACCTTCAGCTGATGAGCGCGGGAGGACTGAAACTCGGAAGCCGCGAGCAGGAGGTGTCGACAATCTCACGATCGCTGAAAGCCTTGGCAAAGGAACTCAATATCCCTATCATCGCGCTCTCTCAGCTCAACCGAAGCACGGAGACGCGTGAGGACAAGCGTCCGGTGCTCTCCGACCTCCGCGAATCGGGAGCCATCGAGCAGGATGCCGATATCGTGTGCTTTATCCACCGACCTGAATACTACACGCGAAGCACCGAGGATGCTCAAGGCAACGACATCAAAGGTCTGGCAGAGCTCATCGTGGCGAAGCATCGTAGTGGTGCTGTAGGGGATGTGAAACTCCGCTTCGTATCGAAATACGCCAAGTTTGAGAACTGGCAGGAGGGATATGACGCTGTGAAGAATGCCTTGGGAGAGGGTGGAAGCACCAAAATGGAGTTTCAGTCGAAGATGAATTCCGGCGGAGGAGGTGAGGGGTCGCTGGCCTCGAAGTTCTCGCAGGGTGGCGGAACTAATTTTAGTTTTGCGGATGACCCGATGCCGGGGGCGAATCCTGATATCATGCCGGATGGGGGTGAGGATGGGGTGCCTTTCTAGAATTTAGAATTTAGAATTGGCTGTGCGTCTGTAGGTAACTTTTCGAGTGCTTGGCCATAGTTAGGGGTGAGACGTGCGGGCGGAGGCGAGGACGCCTCCATTCCACGGCTACGCAGTAATTGGCTTTGGTTGGGAATTTTTGGGATTTTTTAAACCTATTGGGGATTTTGAGTGTTTTAATGGTGAATCGCAGAAATGTGATGGAAACTATACACTAAACTATAACTAAAAAACACTTGAATACTATGGATAACAAGGATCGCCAGGAATTGGAAAACAAGGCATTTGATGAAATGCGCAACGAAGGAAAGAATATACAGAAAAGCCGTCAGAATAATGACAATGATGATATACAGCCTTCACGTAGCAACCGCCTTTGGGTTTGGCTCGGCGTGCTGGTGCTGATCTTCATCCTGCTCTATTGGCTCTTCGCCATCGGAACATTCGGCGACTTGGCTAACTGGTTTAATGGTTGATTAGTCTTCAGTCTTCAGTCTTGAGTCTTCAGTCTTCAATACTACGCACACGAATCGCCTCTCCGAGGCTACTGACGCTATATGATTACCCCAGGCTGAAGCCTGGGGTTTCGTCACAATAACAGCTCTCCGAGCTGAGAAGGTAGCTCAGAAAATGGAATGTGTAAGTGAATATTCGAATAATTCGATGATATTGATGATATAATTAATGCGGCTCTTTGAGTCGCATTTTTTTCATCAACCGATGCGGCCTTCGTCGGCGTAGGAGTAGTAGCCGTTGACGGTGATGATGACGTGGTCGATCATGCGGAGGTCCATAGTGGAGCAGGCGCTGAAGAGCTTGCGGGTGATGTTGTCGTCCTGAGGGGAGGGGCGGAGATTGCCGGATGGATGATTGTGGCACATCGCTATGCCTTCGGCATTCTCGAGCAGGGCTCGCTTGAGTATCATCTTAGTGTCGAAGACGGATGCCACGGAGCTGCCGGAGGTAAGCCGGAATTCCTTTATCACCACGTTGCGGCGATTGAGCAGCAGTATCCATACCTCCTCATGGTCGAGATTGGCGATGCGATAGCGCATGCGCTGGAATATGGAATCGGAAGTCTTGATGGGGTCGAGCATGCGGGTGGTGCTGTCGAGCAACTCAAGATGATAGCGACGGGTGATCTCCATCATGGCTTCCACCTGAAGGGCCTTGGCATTGCCTATGCCTTTTGTGAGGGTGAGTTCACTGCGAGAGCGACGAGCGAGTTGGAGAAGGGAATTGTTGTTGTCGCTCATGAGTTGGCGGCAAAGGTCGGTGATGGGGAATCCCTGCTGGCCCGTGCGGAGGATTATGGCGAGAAGTTCGGCAGTAGTGAGNGANCCGATGCCATGGGCGATGGCGCGTTCACGAGGACGCTCCTCCTCACACATTTCCTTGACCGTCAGCACAGGGGCACCCTGCGGGTCTGGTTCGCGAGCCTCAAGGCCAAAATCTTCACGTGTCATTTTCCTTTTCTCATCTTTATTTCCTGCTCTTCGTCGCGACCGTTACGAAGCAGGATTTTCCATACGTATGCCCTGATAAATCCTGTCCCATAACCCCAAAGCTGCACCATAGATGCGGCCACCGCCATGGTGCCGACCTTCAGACTCTTCGTAGAGACAATGGCCGAAATCCAGAGAGCGAGGATATAGACGGCAAGGGGGATAAGCCAGAGAGGATTGAAGAAAGCTCCAATAATCATCGCGACAGCTCCAAGCACGAAAATGGCAGGAGCCCAATGCACGGCCTTCATGCTGCCGGGATAAAGAAGCTGGAGAGTGATGCGCGACATACCGAAGACGTGGACCTGACGCCAGAATTTGGCGAGTGAGCCACGGCGTTTGTGATAGACCTTCACGTCGCGAATGAGTTCAGGAGCGAATCCGGCAAGACGTATGCGGGTAGACATATCAATGTCTTCGCTGAACATCTCGCGAAAACCTCCTACTTTCTCATAGACATCGCGCGAGAAGCCCATATTGAAGGTGCGGGGCACAAACTTCTCCATCTGGACCTTTCCTCCACGGATTCCGCCGGTGGTGAGAAACGAGGTCATCGCGAAATTAATCGCTTTCTGGGTGTCGGTAAAAGACTCGTGGGCGTCATCGGGACCACCGAAGCAGTCGCGCCATTTTTCATCGAGCGCCTTGCGNAGNNGCTCGATATAGTCTGGAGGGAGGATGCAGTCGGAATCGACAAAAATGAAATAGTCGCCCTTTGCATGGTCCATGCCATAGTTGCGGGCCGGGGAGCGACCTTCATTATCTTTATAAAAATATTGCAAGGCGACCGCCGGGGCATAAGCCTCGGCTTCCGCCTTGCAGGGTATCGTGCTTCCATCCTCCACAATCACGACCTCGAAACCGCGGTCGGACTGGCAAGCAAGGCTTGCCATGAGTTCCTTGACTTCATCCGGGCGGTTGTAGACCGGAACGATTATGGAGAAGAAGGGGTTCATAGTCTTCAGTCTTCAGATCTTCAGTCTTCAGATTAGGCTTTAACGCGGCCTACGTAGGAACCGTCACGGGTGTCGACTTCGATGATCTCACCAGTGTTGATGAAGAGGGGCACGCGCACCTCAGCACCAGTCTCTACAGTAGCAGGCTTGAGAGTGTTGGTAGCAGTGTCGCCCTTGAGGCCCGGCTCAGTGTAAGTGATGGCGAGCTTGGTCTTGATGGGCATTTCAGCGAAGAGGACAGTATCGGTAGAAGCGTCGCGAACAACTTCCACGATGTCGCCTTCCTTCATGAAGGGAGCGCCAGTCACGAGGTCGCGCTTGATAGGAATCTGGTCGTAGGTCTCCTGGTCCATGAAGATATCGTCGTCGCCGTCCTGATAGAGGTAGGAGTAGGGGCGGCGCTCCACGCGAACGTCTTCGAGCTTTTCGCCGATGTTGAAGCGGCGTTCGAGTACGCGGCCGTCAACTACGTTCTTCAGTTTAGTACGCATGAAAGTGTTGCCTTTACCGGGCTTCACGTGAAGGAATTCGATCACGAAATAGAGCTGGCCATCCATGCGGATGCATGTGCCGTTCTTGATGTCTTGAGCGTTCATCATATCGATTGAAGTTTTATATATTTTCGAATTATAGTGCAAAATTACAAAAAAAAACCTAAATGTAAGGTATGTCAAGGCTTAAAAGATACGAATTTGGGGTATAAAATGCGAAAAAAGCGTGATTTTTTTGGCTAATTCAAATAGATTCACTAATTTTGCAGTCCGAAAGGAATAGTGAAGCAATTGAAATAATAAAAATCATATAAGAAAATGAAAAGAACATTCCAGCCTTCCAACCGCAGAAGAATCAACAAGCACGGCTTCCGTGAAAGAATGGCTACAGCAGACGGNCGCAAGGTTCTTGCACGTCGCCGTGCCAAAGGTCGCTACTCACTGACTGTATCAGACAGCATCGCAAGCAAGTGATCTGATGACCGAAAAAGAATAAAAAAGGATAACGCCAATGGCGTTATCCTTTTTTTGAATTGAGAATTGAGAATTGAGAATTGAGAATTGAGAATTAGCCGGCTGGGAAGGCGGGGCTGCATGATTAGAGGGAGGCGAGGGCGCGGTGGAGAGTGTCTTGGTTGAGGAGGATGTCGATGATGGTCCAGAGGATTGCTATCAGCATCAGGATTGCTGAATAACGGAGCACTTTGTTGAGTCGATAGTCGTTGAATTTGAAGAGGGCAATGATGACTGGTACGAGCCAAATGTCGACTGCTGCAAATCCTGCCCATCCCCAAGAGTTGAGGGCGTCGCGGAACCCATACCATATGAGCCCAATTCCTATATATGCGCAGAAGACATATGCAACCCTCATAGATCTGGGTCCGAAAATCACAGCTTTGGTGCGTTTGCCGACACGTGCGTCGTCGCGGCAGTCGCGGACGTTGTTTACGGTCAGTACATTCGCACCCATGAGGCCAACTCCGACAGAGACTATCAACGCCATGACCCACATTTCTCCGAGTACACCGGCCATGGAGCCACCAGTCCAATCGCCACACTGCAGGTAGGCTGTCATGCAAACCGGGACGATACCATAGAAAATGATGACTGCCTCGTCGCCGAGTCCATGATGCGACAATGGCCAGGGGCCAGCGCTGTAGGCAAAAGCAGCGATGGCAATCAGGATACCGATTGCCACGATCCAGAGGCCACCCCAATAGACGAGGGTGAGACCCAAGAGGCAGTCGGCAGCCATAAGGCCAATCATGGCTCGCTTCATGGCCTCAGGCTTGATGTCGCCTTCGGTCACGCCACGGCGGAATCCTTGGCGCCCTTTGGCATCAAGACCGTTTTTAAAGTCGAAATATTCGTTAGCAAAGTTACTGACAATTTGCGCTGCCAAAGCGAAGACGAGGCAGATAATGGCTGGGAGCCATTGGAAATTATCGTATGCTAATGCCACGGCACAGCCAGCAAGCACACCAGCGGCGCTTACGGGCAACGTACGGAGGCGCATTGCCTCTATCCATGGTTTCACATTCATAGGAGAAATGTTTAAATTAATAATAGGTGGTCGGTAATCGGCTAAGAGCCGTTTTCCTTATTGCAAAATTAATAAAAAAAAATTGAATTAAGAAATTATTTTGTAAGAAATATGAAATATTTTTGAAATATCCGCGGATTCTTCGAGCGTAAGCCCTCAGCACAGTGTTGCGGATGTGGGAAAGAGAGAAAAAAGAGAGAGAGAGGCTTTTGGCAAGCTTCTCTCTTTTTTAATGGGATTCTTTGTGTTGGTTAGGGGGAGACGCGCGGGCGGAGGCGAGGACGCCTCCATTCCACGGCTACGCAGTATTAGCCGGCTGNGAAGCCGGCGTTCCATGGGGAAGGCGGCGTTCCATGGGGAAGGCGGGGCTCCATAATCAGCGTTTTTTTTTGAAGAAGGTGCGCATTAGGGCGGCGGATTCTTCGGCGAGGATGCCGGTGGTGACATGAGTCTTGGGGTGGAGTGGGGATTTGCCACCGTAGTAGGAGTGGAAACCGCGTTTGGGATCGTCGGCTCCCCATACTACCCTTCCGAAGCGGGCCCAGCCGATGGCCCCTGCACACATGTAGCAGGGTTCTACGGTCACATACAGTGTGCATTCGGGGAGAACGCGTCCTCCGAGGTTTTCCTGAGCTGCCGTGATGGCTATCATCTCGGCATGGGCGGTGACGTCGGTGAGGCGTTCGGTCTGATTATGGCCTCGACCGATGATGCGGTCGTTGCAAACCACGACGGCGCCTACAGGAACTTCGTCTTCAGCAAATGCGAGTTCAGCCTCGTGGAGAGCTTGCTGCATCCAGTATTCGTCAGTCTTGGGTGTCATTTCCTACAGTTTTAGCACATTCCTCAGCTACCTTCTGCATCAGCCAGCGCGGAGTGGATGTCGCTCCGCATATGCCTATGCTTTCTGCACCCTCTATCCAAGAGGGGTCGAGCTCAGTCTCATCGGTGATGAGATATGTCTTGGGGTTGACCTCCTTGCATTGTGCGTACAGCACACGCCCGTTGCTGCTCTTGGCACCGGAGACGAAGAGGATGACATCGTGTCCGGCGGCGAAGTCGCGCATTCGCGGCATGCGGTTGGCCACCTGGCGGCAGATGGTATCGAACCATTGGAACGACCCTTTCTTTTTCCTTGACTTGATTTCAGCCACAATCTCCTGAAAACCCTCGATGGATTTGGTGGTCTGTGAATAGAGCCATATGTCGCGGTCAAGGTCGAGACTGTCGAGATCGCCCATATCCTGAATCACGACAGCAGTGCCCTCGGTCTGGCCTACGAGGCCGTTGACCTCTGCATGGCCTGGCTTTCCATATATAAGGATGAGAGGGTCTTTGGCAGAGTCACCAGTTGGCTCAGCAGGATTAGAGTAGGCATTCTTGATGCGTTTCTGGAGCTGGAGCACAACGGGGCATGTGGCATCTATTATCTCGATGCCGTTGCGGCGGGCAGTCTCATAAGTAGACGGGGGTTCGCCGTGCGCACGTAGGAGGACCTTTACATTATGGAGTTTGGCAAACTCATCATGGTCGACTGTAATGAGTCCCTTCTTTCGCAGACGCTCNACTTCGCCGGCATTGTGGACGATATCGCCAAGNCAGTAAAGGACGCCGGTNCGCTCNAGTTCTTCCTCCGCCTTNGAGATNGCNGTGGTCACTCCAAAGCAGAATCCACTTCCATTATCGATCTCTATCTTAGCCACGTGTCTTCTCCTCAAAAAGCTTAACGAGCACATCCATCTGCTCCTCACGCGAGAGATTGTCGTTGTCGAGCACGAAGGCATCCTCGGCCTTACGCAGCGGCGACTCCTTGCGGGTGGTGTCGATATGGTCACGCTCCTTAATATTTGCGAGCACTGCCTCATAATCTGAGGGTGTGCCTTTTTCGATGAGTTCGTCGTAACGTCGCTTTGCACGCACCTCGGGACTTGCCTGGACGAACACCTTCATCTCTGCGTCGGGGAATACGGTGGTGCCGATATCACGGCCATCCATGACTATTCCCTTGTCTTTGCCGTAGCTCTGCTGAAGCTTGACGAGGTAATGGCGCACCTCGGGGATTACAGCCACTGGGCTGACCCAACTGCTTACCTCCATGCCGCGTATTTCCTTCTCCACGTCCTCTCCATTGAGGAGCGTGTGCTGGGTCTCCTCCGGAGTGATGATGAATGAGATGTTGATGTCGGGAAGTGCCGCGATAAGTGCTTCTGCATCTACACCGTTCTCTTCAGATGTCATGCCATGGCGCAGGGCATAGAGCGTAGTGGCGCGATACATCGCGCCACTATCCACGTATACGTATCCGATTTTCTTGGCGAGCTGCTTGGCCATTGTGCTTTTGCCGCTCGAGCTGAAACCGTCGATAGCTATAGTTATTTTCTTCATTTCTTCTCAGATGTAGTCTTCTTTGCAGTGGTCTTTTTAGCCGCAGTCTCTTTCTTGGCCGTAGTCTTCTTAGCTGCAGTAGTTTTTTTAGCTGCAGGCTCTTTCTTAGCTGTGGCCTTCTTAGCTGCGGTTGTCTTTTTTGCTGCAGTCTCTTCAGCGGGCTTGCGTCCGGGACGTGGCTTCACCATGCGGAGTACCTGTGCGGTACGAGCCGGNATATACATCTTCAGCCAACCTTTGCCTGCAGGAGAGTAGAGAGGGTCGGGAGTAGTGAAATGATGCACGCTGTCGTCGATAAGGCCATTGCCTCCGAATTCCTTGGAGTCAGAATCGAGCACGACCTCATATTCTCCGGCGGGAGCAAGGAATCCATANCCGGGGAACGACTGGTTAGGNCTCCAGTTGAAGACGAAGATGAGGTCGCCACGCTTGAANGCGAGNACCTGGTCGTCGTCTTTTTCCCAAAGTTTCTCGACCGGTTTAGCCTGGAAATTGTATTGCTTGTCGATAAGGCCAATCATGGCATTGTCGAAGCTATTGAGGAATTTATATTTCAGGTCTTCGCGGTCGACGAGNTCCCACTGGCGNCGNGCGTANTTATAGCTCCAGCCATTTCCTTCNCGCGGGAAGTCGATCCATTCCGGATGACCGAACTCNTTGCCCATGAAGTTNAGATAACCGCCATTGATGCTGGCAAGCGTAACGAGGCGAATCATCTTGTGGAGAGCCATGCCGCGCTCTACAGTGAAGTCATGGTCATCGACCATCATGTGCCAGTACATCTCCTTGTCGATAAGACGGAAGATGATGGTCTTGTCGCCTACGAGAGCCTGGTCGTGGCTTTCGCAATAAGAGATGGTCTTCTCGTCGGCGCGACGGTTGGTGAGTTCCCAATATATAGAGGTAGGATGCCAATCCTCATCTTTCTTTTCCTTGATCATCTTGATCCAATAGTCGGGGATACCCATCGCCATGCGATAGTCGAATCCNATGCCACCATCCTTAAACTTGACAGCGAGNCCCGGCATGCCNCTCATTTCCTCAGCGATAGTGATGGCGTTGGGGTTGACTTCATGGATGAGAAGGTTGGCGAGAGTCAGGTATACGATAGCGTTGGTGTCTTGGTTGCCGTCATAGTAGTCGGGATATCCGCTGAAGGCCTTTCCGAGACCATGGTCGTAGTAGAGCATAGAGGTCACGCCATCGAAGCGGAAACCGTCGAACCGGTACTCTTCCTGCCAGAACTTGCAGTTGCTGAGGAGGAAATGGAGCACTTCATTCTTCCCATAATCGAAGAGGAGTGAATCCCAAGCCGGGTGCTCGCGGCGGTCGCCCTGGTTGAAATAGAGGTCGTAGCTNCCGTCGANGCGNCCGAGACCTTCCACTTCNTTTTTNACAGCGTGGCTATGNACGATATCCATNATNACNGCGATGCCNAGTTCGTGGGCATCNTCNATNAGNCNCTTNAGGTCGTCGGGNGTTCCNAANCGGCTTGANGCAGCATAGAAGCTGCTGACGTGGTAGCCGAAGGAGCCATAGTAGGGGTGCTCCTGGATGGCCATAATCTGG
>WFLX010306708.1_pt1 | contig 11910 bp, 11 predicted proteins | sample 4967041 | NCBI WGS metagenome assembly WFLX01 (sample SAMN12857096, study PRJNA449069) | gut metagenome | isolation source: stool from male and female vole | host: Microtus ochrogaster | place: USA:Florida | collected 2017 | reverse complement strand
CACCGGTATGGTGACAATGATCTCTCAGGATTTGTCGGAGTTTGCTCTCCATGCGCGTGCTCTTCTTGGACTCCCGGTCCCTGCTATCGACTTTTACGGACCCTCAGCATCGCGCGCCATTGTGCTTGAAGGGGATACAAATTGTGTGGAATTCGACAATCTCGAAGAAGTATTGGCTGAACCCGGAACGCAACTCCGCATCTTTGGCAAACCCGAAGTTCACAATCATCGCCGCATGGGAGTGATTCTCGCTCGCGGAGCATCTGTTGAGGAAGCCCGTGCCAAGGCAGCTCGCGCCTATGACGCCCTTAAAGTTAGCGGGGCCACAAAAGACATGAAGTAAGATAAGACTACCAGTCTTCAACAAAGACATAAGCACGGAGTGCGTTTTACTATAATAGTAGTAAGCGCACTCCGTGCGCGTCTTGGCAGGTCAAAAAAATAGTAGTAAGCGCACTCCGTGCGCGTCCTGGTAGGTCAAAAATCTTTCTTTTTTCGATTTTTTTTATGTTATAAAGCACACTTTGTAATATTTGCCAAAATTCAATCCGCGATTTTTTGCATATGTCATTCACGTTTGTTAACTTTGCCTATTATATTATCAAAAGCATATGGAAAGCATTGGCATAAAAGCAAGAAAAGTTTTTGATTTCTACGTCGATGGCTTCAAAAACATGACTGTAGGCAAAAAACTCTGGGCAATTATCTTCATTAAGGTAATTATCCTATTCTTCGTATTCAAACTCTTCTTCTTTCCCAATTTGTTGGAAGAAAACTACGACAACGATGATGACCGAGCCCGAGCCGTAGCCAGAGAATTAACCCAAAGAAATTAGCTTCCCATCAGCCCTGTTAGACTTATTAGCCCTATAGCCCCCATTGGCCCTATAAATCCCCGCCGAATATAATAATAACACTAAAATCCCAATAAAAAAACCATGGAAGATTTGATTCAAGTAGTCGACTGGTCGCGACTTCAGTTCGCACTGACCGCTATAGTCCACTGGCTATTCGTTCCGCTTACGATCGGAATCAGCCTCATTGTCGCCGTCATGGAGACAATCTATTACCGCACAAAATCCGAGAAATGGCTTAAGACAACGAAATTCTGGATGACCCTCTTTGCCATCAATTTCGCTATTGGAGTTGCGACTGGCATTATCCTTGAATTTGAGTTTGGCACAAACTGGTCTAACTATAGCTGGTTTGTCGGTGACATTTTTGGTGCCCCACTTGCAATAGAAGGACTTCTGGCATTCTTTATGGAAGCCACATTCTTCGCTGTGATGTTCTTTGGATGGAAGAAGGTGTCACGAGGATTCCATCTTGCCTCTACTTGGCTTGTGGCAATAGGCGTTTCGCTATCAGCACTCTGGATTCTAATCGCCAACGCATGGATGCAATATCCTGTAGGTATGGAATTTGATCCAGCCCAGATGCGCAACGTGATGTCAGACTTCGTCGCTGTGGCTACTTCTCCAGTTGCGATCAACAAGTTCTTCCATGCCGTGGCAAGTGGATGGGTTCTTGCATCAGTCTTCGTGATAGGAGTAAGTTGCATCATCGCTGCCAAAGGTAAGAATCAGCAGATGGCAAAAGATTCCGTAAAGGTAGCCGGTTGGATTGGACTCATCGGAATGATCTTTACGATGTGGACAGGTGACGGTTCAGCCGTAGAAGTTACTAAAGTTCAGCCTATGAAACTTGCAGCAATGGAAGGCCTATATAGAGGACAAGTTGGACAGGAACTTATAGGCTTTGGTATAGTAGACGAGAAGGATAAAGACGTCAAATGTAAGATTGCCATTCCTAAAGGGCTCTCGATACTCGCCAATCATGATGCCAACAGTTTCGTGGCAGGAATCGACGACCTTATCGACGGCATCGCACTCACTCCTCAAGGCGACACTATCAACACTGTAAGTTATGCACAGAGAATAGAGATTGGCAAGGCTGCCCAGCAAGCACTTCGCGACTATGAGGCTGCCCGAAAGGCAGGTGATGAAGCTGCTGTCAACGATGCCCTTGCAAGAATCAAAGCAAATTATCAGTATTTTGGTTACGGTTATTTCAATTCTCCACAGGAAGCCATTCCGCCCGTGGCTCTCACATTCTATTCTTTCCATATCATGGTCATAGCAGGCGGATATCTTCTCCTCTTCCTTATCGTAGCGCTCTTCATAGTATATAAGAAACCGTCATGGTTTGATACCCGCATTGCCCGCTGGGTTGGCATTCTCAGTATCCCTGTAGTTTGGATCTGCAGCGAAGCAGGATGGATTGTTGCAGAAGTAGGACGTCAGCCTTGGACTATTCAGGATATCCTTCCGGTTCAGGCTGCAGTCTCGGCAGTTACGGCGGAATCTGTTCAACTCACATTCTGGCTCTTTGCAATAGTCTTTGCAGCCCTTATAGCAGCCGAGATTTCCATAATGGTCAACGAAGTCAAGAAAGGCTCCAACAAAGAAATTACAGAATAAATCTAATACTTAATTAGACCAATTAGCCGAATTAGTCTTATTTGCCCCATTGGTCATATAAGCCCTATTAGGCTAATTGCCTTAAAAAAATTCAAAAATAATGGAAACATTACAAATATATTGGTGGCTTCTTATCGCAGTGCTTGGCGGAGTCCTTGTATTCATGCTGTTTGTGCAGGGTGGTCAGAGCCTATTGCTTGAGACTCGCGGATCACTGGCTAAGAATCTCATTGTAAACTCACTGGGACGCAAATGGGAACTCACCTTCACTACCTTAGTAGTATTTGGGGGAGCGTTCTTCGCATCTTTCCCGCTATTCTATTCCACATCTTTTGGCGGTGCATATTGGCTTTGGATGGCAATCCTTTTCAGTTTTGTGCTTCAGGCTGTCAGCTATGAATTCCGCAGAAAGACCGGTAATTTATATGGTACCCGAACTTATGATGCTTTCCTTCTAATCAATGGTATTGTCGGTTGTGTCCTCATTGGAGTTGCAGTCGGTATCCTATTCTTTGGAGGTGAATTTACAGTGACTCGTGGCAATATTCTCGATGGTAATGCTCCAGTCATCTCGGTCTGGGCTCCNTCGCATGGTCTTGAGGCTATTTGCTCATGGAAAAACCTCCTTGTGGGCTTCACAATTTTCTTCCTCGCTCGCATGAACGCAGCCCTCTATCTGATGAACTCCATCGACGATGGACAGAAATTCTTCGATGCAGTTAGAATGAAGGCAATCCTCAATGGTCTAATATTCGTAGTTCTCTTTCTTGCACTCGTTGCAGTGATACTCACTTCTGATGGATATACAGTAGAACCGGATGGAAGAGTAGTTGCAGTTCCCTATAAATATGCNATCAACTTGATAGAAATGTGGTGGATTCTTGCAGCNCTTTTGATAGGGGTTGTGCTTGTGCTTGTCGGTTTTGCACTCACTGCATTCAAGAAAGAGTATAAAGGTGGTATATGGTGGACTGGAATAGGCACCATCATTACTATAGTAAGCCTCCTTTGCGACCTTGCCTACAACAACACCTGCTACATGCCCTCGTTGACCGATCCGCAGTCATCCCTCACCATCGCCAACAGCAGCAGTACCGAATTCACCCTTACTGTAATGTCTTGGGTATCGCTCTTGGTTCCCATCGTAATCCTCTACATCTGGTATGTCTGGAGCAAGATGAACGCCACTCCAATGACTCCCAAAGACATNGAAGAAGANCCCCATTCTTACTAAAGACTCCCATTCCTTATAATATAGGTACTAATTTAGGACAAAAATAAAAAATGCGCGCAGGAGAGACTTGAAGTCTCCGATTGCGCGCATTTTTTTTGTCTTCTTTTCGTGGGGCAGTGCAGAAATTTGTGGGAAATGCTTATTATTCGTGCATATTTTTGTAGAAAATGATAAATTGTTCGTGCAGATTTATGTGGAAAATGATAAATTATTCGTGCANATTTTTGTGGAAAACGTTTGTATTTTCGTGCATATTTTTGTATATTTGCACAAAATTTAATGATTATCAGTATGNAACGCAAAATATACNCAAAACTCCTCGATTGGAAGAATTCCAANCGTCGTAAACCATTGATATTGCAAGGCGCAAGGCAGGTCGGAAAAAGTTGGATTCTTAAGGAATTTGGTAAAAGAGAATACAAATATTTAGCTTATTCTGGTATGTCTGGAGCAAGATGAACGCCACCCCAATGACTCCCAAAGACATCGAAGATGACCCCCATTCCTACTAATAAGCCTAATTAATACAAATATAAAAAATGCGCGCAGATGAGATATTAATGCTCATCTGCGCGCAAATATATTTAACCTTCGCTGAAGCTCAGGTCTTGTACAAAAATTTGGTCTCAGCACCTTTGCTGAGTGAGTATAGGGCGCCGGATGCGGTCATGCCGGGGCCGTCAGGGTCGATACTCTATCAATGCAAGCCAGACACCTGAGCCCCNTAANCCCCTAAAGGGGAANTTTCAGAGACTTGGACAGNATGNACGCAACGAAGGACAATGATNGTTTGGNTTATATTGTCTTTGGTNCAGGAATCGGAGTCATGGATATAGTGGTCCGTCAGGGCTCGTGCCTATATTATGGCTCAGATCTTGCACTCGTTGATGCATTGATGCATGGGAAGGGGCTTTTCAATGATAAATGATTAATTTTCAATGATAAATTAATGATACTATCGGACGCGGTGGGGCGCATGCGGAGCATGCTTGCTTACGTTCCTTTGCTTCGGTCTTAGTTTCCTTTTGACTTTGTGGGGCGCATGCGGAGCATGCTTGCTTACGTTCCTTTTCCATGGGTTGTGGCAGGATGTCATTGTGCTCTTTCCGGGGCTCGGATGGGACTTTTTGTCGGTATCTGTGATATCAGAGTCATTAGAGATATCTTTGATTGCTTTTGGCCTTCGCTGAAGCTCAGGTCTTGGACAAAAAATAGCCATACTGGATCCGGCGCGGAGTGGTCCGTCAGGGCTCGTGCCTCCGTGAGGAACTTCTCACCGTAAGCCTGGTAGCCCCCTAACCCCCTAAAGGGGGAATATGGAAGCTCTGGAGTGGCGGCATAATCGAGTAATGCTTTGGGGGCATTTTTATTTGGAATGACTGGTCTTGGATATGTCTGGGGCAATCTTTGGGATTCTCCGGTCTGTATTTTGGTCCGTCATCGCCGCATCGGTCATGTCTTGGTTTTGTTTCCGAGTGCAAAGTTAGTGCTTATTCTTGTGGGATTTCCCTTATCGCGCAAAAAAGGTTTTGAGGGGACTGGGACAGATGGCCAAGGCCAGATTCCAGAGGCCAGAATAGAGATAGGCCCAAAATGGCTTATGGGGCGGATAGGATATATTTGCTATGCTAACGAGACCTATTTATTGAATGCAGCCATGTTAGGAATGGCTGCTAAACAATGGCATTATGTAAATCCAGAAGTAACAGGCTGAAGTTTGGGATTTTTGCATGGGAAGGTGTGATTCACCTTCGACAAACCTACTTCGTAATGAGGGAAATACTTTTACGATCAATTTTTATGAAATTATTTATTTAAAATACCAAAAATGTGGAATATTTGTTGTAATTTTGTACGAAGGCAAATAAAAATTAAGAATATGTCTGAACAAGAACTGAATTCATATAGATTTATGTCTGGTGAGGATCCTTCTGACGAGATGCTTGAATGCATTATGAAGGATGCTCTTGAATGCGCAATGAATCGTAGACGCAAAGCTGAAGAAATGATGAAGGCTGAAGTTGAGCGTCAACGTCAATTGCATCGGGCAAAGTGGGCTAATCGCTTGAATTCCGGAAGCAATGCCTGATTCCAATCGAATGCCAGAACTGATTGTCATTGCCGGACCAAACGGATCTGGCAAGACTACTGTAACCCAACAATTCTTACACCATGAATGGTCTGACGGGGTAGTATATATCAATCCGGATCAAGTTGCAAAAGATGTGTTTGGTGACTGGAACAGCAAACAGGCGGTTTTAGATGCCGCCAATTACTGTGCAGAATGGCGCGAAAGATGCTTGAAGGACAAGATTAGTTTTGTTTTTGAGACAGTATTCTCAGCGGAAGATAAAATAGATTTTATTCTTAGGGCAAAAGAAGCCGGATTTTTTATTCGAGTATTCTTTATTTCAACTGAACATCCTTCCATAAATGCCGCCAGAATAACGAACAGAGTTATTGAGGGAGGCCATTCGGTACCAATAGATAAAATTATAACAAGATACTATAAGTCTATTTTAAACTGTGAAACAATAGCCGACAAAGTGGATCGACTTTACCTTTACGATAATTCCATTGACGGACAGATGGCTCGTCCATTATTCAGATTGTCAAATGGAGTTTTGGGAAAGATGTATGTAAATGAAATTCCGGAATGGGCAAGCAACATTTTGCCATAAAATGAAATTCTTATTTTTTGAGAGGTGGCTACTTTCATTGTTAGTCGGCCTCTTTTTTATCCCTTTTTATATTGCGCGTAACTTAATGATTACCTGTCTTAATTTGAAAAAAAAGTTTACTCTTTTTATGAGTCAACTTTTTTTCAGATTAAGACAATACGGCTTGTACTAAATTGAGTCTTTGATTTAAAAGTGTTATTCAGAGGGAAAAAATAAGGTAAGTCTTGTATAACGTTCGGCTCGGCAAATGTGTAGAGGTAGAGTTGCAAATGTAGAAAATAAAAAAAGTATAGAAAATGAATGAAGGTGTTGTTTAATTGAAAAAATAATTGTAATTTTGCAACTGCAGACCGTTTTGCGGAAGCCCCGGTCTGGGGTAAAGCGGGACGGGATATGAAAATTTTTTTGTATAAAGCGTTTACTCGACGCTTGATTCTTGACTATCGGGAATTCTCGCAAAATTCACATTGGAGTCAAGGATGAAGCAACGGTAGATGCCCGTGGATATGTTATATGTGTTTGGTATGTATTTCGTGAGGAATAAATACCAATTGCTCCCATACATATTCAAGCGTGGGCTTCTGCGTTGCCGTCCGACTCCAATAGGCAATGCGAGAAGCCTCCGATAGTAGGACGAGCAACAAGTACAGACAACTCACGCTTTTTTTTGTATACGCTCGAATTTGGAGATGTCTATAGAGCCTAATTGTTTGATGCCAATGACTTGCATATTGACTCCATCATCAGGTAAATGTCTATTCAGTAGACTAATAAGTATCATATCAGGATAGATTTCAAAAAATCAATTTCCAAGCAAACTTTGTATTTGCCCTCACTCAATGGAATTATCACGTTCTACAAGATTAAAAATATGTTCGAAACTGACGAAATCTTGAATAAGTTTGAACAACTACAATAGATGAAACAATATGGCAAAATTTAATATATTTGGCAAATCAAATCGAAACAATATAAATCAACAAGGGCATCTCTCTGAACACGAGAAAGCGCCATACTACGAGAACCCAAATGTGCCTTCTCAAAAAGCAGTAATATATCAAAGCGAACTCGATTATATATCCCGTTGCATTCTGGATTATCCAGATATTGAGACTGGAGGTCAGTTATTTGGATTTTGGACTTCAACAGGATCGCCTGTTGTGNTATANGTCATAGGTNCTGNGCGGAATGCTCAACATAATCNAACATCTTTTATTCANGNTTATAATTATTTACAATNTATAGGAAACGAACTATATAAAAGATATGGGCTACAACATATTGGCGAATGGCACTCCCATCATCAACTTGGACTAGCACATCCAAGTGGTGGAGATGTGAACACAATGCAATTTGGAGTCGGCAAACCAGGTTTCCCAAGATTGCTATTGTGTATAGGTAATTGCACACGTACTCATACCACTGTCAATCCGTACAATTTTCATGAAAATAATCCAAGGGAATACTCCTCCGCAATTTGGGATATCGTCAACATTGAAAGCCCATTTAGAAAAATAGTTGATGAAGATCTTTGTGACGTTCTAATCCATCCATTTACAAGACGAGCGTCTCATGGTCATTTACGCACAACTAGAAATATTGTACAAAAAAAATCTACACATACCGAACATTGGTTGACAGAGAGTTCAGAGAATGTTGAAACAATGAAAACCTTTGTTTCTATGGTGCAGTCAATGAATACGGATCTTACAGTAAAAACAGAAATTCTAGAAAGTGGGGAACCTTTGATTTCAATAGTAGAAAAAGAATTGTCAATAAAATTACCTTATGGATTTCCTGTGAAAAGTCCAATTTTATGCGATTCGCAAGGCAGGGAAATCTATGTTGGCGATCAATGGGAATTAGGAGAAGAATCCTTAATCAATATGTTTGGTGCATGGGTTACGACCACGCTTTCCAGGAATATAGGAAATGAAACGGAATCAAAACATACTAAAGAAGAATTTTACNGATCANTAAGANAANNNCAAAANTAATAAATATGGACTATCAACGCAAACNACTTGAAGANCAAGTAATAAGNCACTATATGGGAGGAACAAAATCCTTTNCTTTTGGTGATTTANNTACNACAACTNCATATCTACGAATAGCAGCCAAAACCAATAGTGGACAGGTATATGTGCTGCGAATAGAATTGGATGGATATCCCAATAAGAAACCGAATGCATATGTAGAGTGTATGCTACGCGACTGCCATGGGAATCTTATGAATGGAGCGAGCACAAAGAACCATACGCTGAGCCCTCATGCAAATGGATGGACTCAAATTTGTCATTATCATCCTGATGCATGGAAGCCAGACATGTCCTTATGGATGGTCTATGTTAGATGTGTGCTTTGGCTCAATATATACGAACAAACTCTACGAACTCGGCATGATATGGAGTATTATCTCCGTCATATGGGTTCAGATGGGTCGACTATTAGTTAATTCATTAAAAACTATTAATTGGAAATAATATGGCACAAGAACTTAACCTTGACCAACTCTCCGATGCTATGCGTAGGCAACAAGACGGAAATTCGAATGGAAAGAAAGTCGTGTGGGATAAAAACTCTATGACATTTGTCGAACTCAATAGCTATGAACAGGCAAATGATACACAAAGTGTTGTAAATGATGTATCCAAAAGACCATTTTATTCGGTATGATAACGGAATCTGATTACGGAAAGCCGGTTTACTACATAGATGGAGAAGAGTTAAGTAACTTTATATCATCTACAGATAAGCAACACTCCGGCTATGGATATGAATGGGAGAATGAAGATGTGACACATCTGCGATTTTCACCATTGGAGCATTCTTTTGGCAAAGCAATAAATGTAAGCTTCGCCAAAGATGGTGGTATGCATGATTCAAATATGTCAATTAAGGTAGATATCACAAATGACGGAAGAGCATTTATCGAAGGTGAAGAGATTACAGTGATACCCTCTCGCGAAAATCTTTATAAACGAAATAAAGGCCTTATAGAATTGGACATTTTATCAAATAAACGAGTGTTAATAATAGGCTTAGGAAGCGGAGGCTCCCCTATAGCAGTAGAACTTGCAAAAGCCGGTGTCGGACAGTTTGCGCTCGCGGATTTTGATCGCGTGGAACTTCACAATCTCTCAAGACATATATGTTCACTTAAAGATTTAGGACGTTTGAAAACTGATGCTGTGGCGGATGTCATAAAAGGGAAAAATCCATATGCCATAGTCGACAAACTTCCAATTGATGTCAGCAAGAATATCGATATTCTTGAAGAAGAGATTGAGAAAGCAGATATAGTATTGTGTTGCACAGATAATAATACATCTCGTTTTCACACTTCTGAACTATTGGTAAAGCATAACAAAGTCGGTCTGTTTGGAAGGGCAATAACTCGAGCAGAAGGAGGAGATGTGTTTATCTATCGTCCAGGTCAACCATGTTATTTCTGTCTACTCGGAAGTGACTGGTATGATCAAAGCAATGAAGAAATTACAAATGAAGCATCTGCAAGAAGAGCTGGTCATATTCCAGCATATGTATCGGCTGAAGATGCGGAGGCTTTTGTGCAAGTAGGCTTAGGAGCAGATATTGAACCTATTAATAATATGATGGTGAAATTAGCATTAGTCGAGTTATCACGAGGTTCGGATTCTGGAATTTCTTCTTTAGAGGATGAATTTAAGGCCAACTACTATATATGGGCTAATAGGCGAGAACGTCAGTATGTTAATTGGGGAAGTTTTCATAATACTGAAGGACTGCCAACGATTATGAAATGGTATGGAATAAACATCTCAAAAGATGAAAATTGCACACTATGCGGACATAAAGAATTATTGACAACAGATGAGACATATCTGGAATCATTAAGAGCAATGGGATCTGATGATTTCTCTGATCTGATTCTTGATGATATCACCGAAATCGATTCAAATATTGGATAACCACGTACTTATATAGAAAAAACTATGCAGAGTATTAACTTTTCTCATTACAGTCAAGATGTACTTAAAGCTATTGAGACCTCGGCACGACTTGCTTTAGGATTCAACAGTAGTGTAGTAATGCCATGTCATCTTATTGGTGGGTTAGTGTCAGTAAATGGAGAGGAAGTGTGCTCTGCATTGCAGAAGAAAGGTTTTGATCCAGATTCCTCTATGGAAGCTGTAGCCCAAGGGATGTCAGAAGTAGCTTTTTCACAGATGAATGACGGGGTGACTTTTCATCCTGAAGTAGAGGAGGTATTGACAAAATGTGCTTCATTTTCGACGCAAATCAGCATATCCACGATTATGAACGAATTATTATCTTTAGGTAATAGTTCATTACATTCCTATTTGATTAGACCAACTAATAATAGTGCCTTTATACCGGTATCCGGAATAGAAAGAAATTATGAGGATGATGATATTTCTACTGGCGAAACAATAAAGGAGTATTGTGTCAATATGCTTGAGCTTGCCGCAAAAGGTAAACTTTCTCATGCTATTGGACGTGAAGAAGAAGTGAAACGAGTGCTTCTTATTTTGGCCCGAAGTTCTAAAAATAATCCCGTACTTGTTGGAGAGCCGGGAACAGGAAAGACAGCTATTGCAGAGGAATTAGCAATTAGGTTGCTCAAAGGTCAAGTACCACCAGATTTATCTAGATTAAAATTATACAGTCTTGATTTCACATCAATCAAATCACTCCCAGATTCAGTTGGTGTGATGAAATCTATATTGGAAGAAGCAACTAACGATGAATCTCTCGTACTATTCATCGATGAAATCCATATGCTTATTAGCTCATGTAATTGTTCAGATAATGATATAGCAAATCTTTTAAAACCGGCAATGGCACGGGGTGAGATCAAGATATTTGGAGCGACAACAATTGATGAATATAAGCGAATAGAGAAAGATCCTGCTTTTGAGAGACGATTTCAGAAGGTTATAGTTGATGAGCCTGATGTAGAATCAGCAATAAAGATTCTTATAGGTACAAAGGAAAAATATGAAACTTATCATAGTATTTCTATCTCAGATGAAGTGTGCAAAACAGCCGTTAATCTATCTGTAAGATATATAACCAATAGAAGGTTGCCTGATAAGGCAATTGACCTTATTGACGAAGCCGCAGCAAATCTTCGAATAGATGGAAGTCAGCGTCGTTCTCTTGAAGTAAATGACGTCATGAAAGTGGTTACTGCCTGGACAGGAATTCCTATTGACGAAATGGATGCAAACGAAACCTTGAAACTTCAGAATATTGAACATGAATTGCGTGCATCCGTTGTTGGACAAGACAAGGCTATCAAAGTTGTTTCGGATGCAATTAAGAGAAGTAGAATGGGATTTGGAGATGCATCTCGACCAATAGGCTCATTCTTGTTTCTTGGAACAACTGGTACTGGCAAAACTGAACTCTGCAAAGCAATTGCAAAATTCCTTTTCCGTGATCAAAATCAGATGGTCAGAATAGACATGAGTGAATATCAACAAGAACACTCGGCTCATCGGCTATTTGG
>WFLX010054365.1_pt1 | contig 11911 bp, 6 predicted proteins | sample 4967041 | NCBI WGS metagenome assembly WFLX01 (sample SAMN12857096, study PRJNA449069) | gut metagenome | isolation source: stool from male and female vole | host: Microtus ochrogaster | place: USA:Florida | collected 2017 | reverse complement strand
AACTTTATCTGCAATCGCCTCCGGCTTGATGTCAGCGAGGCAATGATAATCGCCGAAGCGGCAGGGCGAGTTGCCAAACACCGAGCAGGGTCGGCATGGCAGCTCGAGCTGCACCTCGGAGCTCTCCGGCTGACCGAAGGCGCGGAAGCCGCAGTAGGGGTGGGTGCCTCCCCACACGCTGACCACCTTCGTGCCCGCGATCACGGCAAGGTGCATATTAGCCGACTCCATGCTCACCATGACGTCAAGCCAGCTCATCAGGGCCATCTCGGCGGCAAAGCCGAGATGGAGAGCGGCAACCGACGTGGCCACCGGTGCAAACATCTCGGTCAGCGCGGCAATCTGCCTTGACTCCTCATCGCCGCCGCCAAAGAAGTATATTCTCGCCTCGGGGCGCTCCTTGACAATCAGCCTGACGACCTCTTTGAGCTTGTCGAGAGGATATATCTTGCCGGGATGGGCGGCAAAGGGGGCTATGCCAATCAACGGGCACTCCCGGGGGAGCTCGATAGGGAGGTCGATGGAGGCCGGGATTGTCAGCGCATCGTCGGTTGGCCCGACGATGATGCCCAACCGGTGAAAAACATCGCGATAGCGCGAGGCCATCGGTTGCAGCTGGGGGCCGGCAACCGCCCCGAGCCGTGTCAACCGGCGTTTGTCGGCGCGACCCTTGTCGATATGGGCCACGCGCAATCCAGCCATCCGCGCTGTCAGACGCATCACTTTGGTGCGCAACACGTCGTGAAGGTCGGCCATGGCCGCGGGCCGGTATTTCTCAATCAGCCGGCGGGTGAGCCTCCTGATCCCGGCAAGACCCTTGTATTGAGACAGGTCGACACCCTCGACGGTCACGTTGGCCGGGGGATTGATCCATATCGGGGCCAACCGGCTGCGGGTGACAACGACAAAGCGCGTCCCGGGATTGGCACGCGCCGCGGCATAAACCGTGGGGATGGTCATGGCGACATCGCCTATCGCCGAAAACCGGGTGACGAGCACCGTCCGACTCTCATTTTTTTCCGGTGCCATAAAGAACCGGATTTGTGTCGGGATCGTTGTACATCTTCATCTGACGGTAGACACGCATGTAGCGGTTTCCGGAAGCTATGTCGTCGAGCAACCGGTCGATGGCGGCGGTCAGGTCGTCGCGTTGCTGACCGAGGATGTCGAGCTTGGCGCGGCATCGGGCAATGTGGGCGGCATCGGCATCGGTGCGCTCCACCTCGGCGCGCATGAATCACGAGTTCTCGCGTTTCCAATATCAATGGATACGCCGAAGTATTTGGCAAAACCGCTGAGGTCATTATCGCCAACCCTAACGGTATTATGGTTGGTGGTGCCGGGTTCATAAATACATCACGCCTATCTTTGATAACCGGTTCATCACAGGGGTTGGACGAACATGGCTTGCTGACCCCATTTGAGATTTCCACAAGCCCAAATGCCATCATTACAGTAATCGGGCGTGACGTTGTTGATAAAGACGGCAATCCTGTTGCGTACAATTTGGGCATTGATATGGCCGGCGGCAACACCATGGATTTGGTGTCACGCATCATAAAAATTAACGGTAAATTGCTTGCAGGCGAAGAGATCAACATAATTGCTGGCAATGATACCGCGACCAGAACAGCAGACGGTTGGACTGTTACGAATAAAGATACCGACGACACCCCCGAATTTGCAATTGATAGTACAGCATTTGGCGGAATTTATGCAGGTCGCATCAATCTTATTGCCAACGGAAACGGCGTTGGCGTTCGGACCCGTGGCGACGTTATATCCACCATGGATGATGTACAGTTTGACGCAAATGGAAATATCGTCGTTGACGGTGGTGTAAATGCCGCCAAAAATGTTGTTTTTAAGACCCCGAAAGACGTTAATATAAATGGAAAGGATATTTTAGCAGGTCGCGACATATCGATAAACGCCGACAAAATTACCAATCGCAACGCATTACGTGCGAACGGCGACATGAAAATCAAAACAACTGCACTGGATAATACTGGTGGCAAGTTAGTTGCGGTCGGCGATTTTGTGTTAGACCTGTCAGATCAGGATTGGGAAACAAACGGTGTTTTGCAAGCAGGCGGAACCCTTAGTTTGAATGCCAACAACCTGACAAACATTGATGGCGATATAACCGCAGGCAATTTAAGTATCAATGCAGGTGGCAACTTTACCAACGGTTCTGACACTGTTGCGACCATTTTAGGTGCAACCAATTTGCTGCGTCTGAATGTTGCAGGCGATTTGATGAACTATGGCACTATTACTGGTGGCACAGACGTCAGCATAAATGCAATTAACATTGTGAACGGTGCCGCGGTTGGTAGCAATGCCACCATACATGCTGGTCGTGACATGGTTATCAAAGCTGCACAACGCATGCTGAACCGTGGATTTGTACAAGCCTTGGGTAATTTGAGTTTGACAACAGATGCCGCGCTAAATGATGACTATGTTCTGAATCCTAACGCCCAAAAACTGGTTGTTGATACAGATACGACGCTTGCCCCTGAATATCAGACGATGTACGATGCGCTGGACACAATCACAGATACAGCACAATTGTACGATTTACTTGCGAATGTAAAGACATCCGAACAAGCCTATAAAGTCCAAAAACGCCTGCAAATGATACGCATTGACGAGGTATTGACCGAATATGGCGACATGGCGGACGGTGCCGATATTGATAATCTTGTAAATCTGCCAGAAGACGAAATGCAAGAGTCTTTGCAGGAATTGTTGGGCGATTATTATGACCCGGCGGAATGGACAATAGATTTGTCTGAAGATATTGCGGACATAAACAGCCAGATTGCGGACCAAGAGCAACGGACTGATGATTATAATACAGTAGAACGTTTGGATGCTTTGGCACAATATGAGTCCGACAAAGAGGCTGCACGTCAAGAATATGCAGATTTGAACGGTGGCGATGATACAGGATTCACATACCCAAGTTTCACTTATACCCCTATATCACGTGAAGATTATGCAACTTTAGTTGGCGAAGAATATTTGGACTACGACACGATGGTTGCGGCGGCCGAAAATTCCGCCAAAACAGATCGCGCAAACAAGATTGCCACATTTATTGGCGACACCAGTGCATTGGTTGCCGAATATCGTACATACGATTGGTCAACAATGACGGACAGTGATATAGCTGATAAAATGGCAGAATTGTTAGGCGACGAGTATAATCCAGCAGATTGGATTATTCCGCCGTTCAAAAAAGCCGGGGCGGATTTATCACTGGCCTACATAAATTCTCAGAGAATAAACTCTATTGACCGTGACTTGGTTGAAAAAACAGGAATCCATAACGACGGTCGGATTTTCAGTGGCGCAGACATGGATTTGACATCCAACAGCGTTCTGCACAATAACAAGGGTGCGCTTATTTATTCTAAAGGGGATATGACCCTTGGCGTGTCAAATACCTTGTTTAATAACGCAAACGCCGATGGACAAGGAATTCTGTCCAAAGGCGCATTAACAATCACGAGTAATGACGGTGGCTGGGTTGACCGAGTTGTAAATTATGACGGCACAATTGAGTCGGATTTGGATTTGAACCTACGTGCGACCGAGGTGGTCAATTATGGCAGTGACAGTATTGATTTATCTGGCATTGACAATAATATATACCCTGCGATGGAATATCGCTACCACTGGACAGAAACCAAGCGCGTTCTGGGTAAAAAGAAGAAAAAGCACAAAAGCCGCATAATTACTGAAGAAGAATACAAACAGATGAAAGCCGCCGGTCAAAATGTGACAGCGACATATTTGGGCTATAATTATGTAAAGAGTTATCCAGAATTACAAGCATCATATTATACCACAAAAAAACATCTGGAAGATCAACGCCATAACGCAACCGTAAAAACCGACAAGAATGAGGCACACCTGACGGTTATATCTGAAACATCAAAAATACGCAGCAATCGTGGCACGTTGACTATATTGACGGACGATTTGGTAAATTACAACAGTCAAATATTCGGGGAAAATGTAAATATTACCGCCCAGAACGTTTTGAACCAGAATCTGACCCTGAACATCAATATTACAGAATACTATACCCAGCGGTACCGTTCATGCAAACACAAGATTTTGGGCAAATGTATTGAACATTATCAGGCACGTCGTGAATGGACACACAACGTAGTTGAAGAATACCAAGGCTTGTCGCCATCAATGATTGTTGCGGCAAAAGACCTGAAAATAACAGCCGTGACCATTGGTAACGGTTCAGCGACACAAGATCCGACAGCAGGTGCCAGTGCCGCAAAACCTTATGATCCGACAAATCTGCCTGAAACTGATTTGCAAGAAATTGTCCGCACAGGCACGATTGACCCATTGGCAGGATTCAAATTGCCTGAGGGGGGCTATGGCTTAATCCGTCAAGGCGATATTCTGAACAGCCCTTATTTATATGAAACAGACCCGACATTGGTTGATTTGGGACATTACTTAGGTTCAAAATACCTGATGGACCGTATTGGTATGGATCCAGACGACGTTGACGCGAAATTCTTGGGCGACGCCTATGTCGAACACCAGATGATAAAGGATGCGCTGGACCAAGTTCAGGCATTCCGCAACACGACCATGACGGATGCAGAAACAGAAGACTATATCAATGGTCTGTACAACACCGTCACACCAGAATTGGTGTCGGATTTAGGATTAGAATTTGGCAAAGCCCTAACCCCACAACAAATTGCGAAACTGGATTCCGACATTGTATGGTATGTAAAGCAGAAAGTAACTCTGCCGAATGGCGAAACTGTAGAGGTATTGGTTCCACAGGTATTCCTGGCACAAAAAACGGTTGATGAATTATATGGCGCGGCCCTGGCGCGTGATGATACCAAGGCAAGTATCCGTGGCGACAATGTATCAATAGATGCCATCTCAGCAGAGGCGGAAAGCCGTTTGGACAACATGGGTGCGATTGTTGGTAACCGTCAATTGGTTATAACAACAGACCAAATCAACAATTCTGCACGCACAGTCGGGTATCAGACACCCGTACTGCGTGGTGGCGATGTTCTGGTATTGGATACTGGCGAGGGTGGAATCGTCAATAACATGGGCGGCCGCATTGAAACAACCAATNCGGACAGCATTTTGGCAATTAACACCGGCGAACTGAACAATATCACGCTGACACAGCGCGAGGCACAAGATCGCGGTAATTATAAGAAAGTCGAAACCCACATCGGCGATACCGCAACAATCAGTGGTGCCGGCGATACCCTGATTCTGACATCTGGTGACCTGAACATGGCAGGTTCTAAGATTGGCACTGTTGGCGATATGGCAATATCGGTCGGTGGCGATTTGACCACGGTATCAATTCAAGACTATGAATACGAATACCAGAAACAGTCATCTGGCGATGCGTACTCAAAAAAGACAAAGACAGACATAAAATCATCGGTCAAGAATATCGGTTCTGAAATCAGTGCCGGTGGCGATATGGGCATGGACGTTGCCGGCAATGCAACCTTTGCCGGCACAACAGTAAATGTTGGCGGAAACGCGGATATCGATGTCGCTGGGAACACAAACATCGTTGCCGTGGTGGATTCCGAATACGAATATCATAAGAGCAAAAAATCAAGTTGGGGGGGCTTGGTCAAAGAAAAAGACATCACAGAAGATTCCGCACAGCATCTGCAAGGCGCGAATGTCAATGTGGTTGACGGCTTGACCCTGAACACAGGCAACAACCTGAATATCTTGGCCAGTGAGGTCAACGTCGGCGGCAACGCAGATATTGACGCAGGCAATAACATCAACGTAATCGCCGGGGACGAGGTCAGCACACATTACGAACTGCATGAAAAAACAAACTATCTGTCAGGTGCGCTGGAATTGGTCGGTTCTGCCGCCCTTGGTGGCATGACTGGCGGTCTGGGGCTGTTGGCGGCGGCGGATTCCGTGGATGTCGGTTGCAGTGGCGGTCATTGTGGCGCAAGCGTTGAAATCGGCAAACAGACCAAAGATGAAAACTATACCGAAACCCACACCGCGATTGGCAGTGCGATAAAGGTGGGCGGCGACCTGAATATGGATGCCCAAAACGACATAAACATCGTTGGTTCGGATATTTCCGCTGGTGGCACTGGAACGGTCACAGCCGGCAATAATATAAATGTGCTTGAGGCTCAAAATACTCAGAAAACCACAAGCACCCACGAAGATACAAAGATATCAGTCAGCGCGAATGTCGGCAATGCCTATGTTGACGCAGGATACGCCGCTGCGGACATGGTCAAGGCAGCCGATGCGGTCGTAAAGGCAACAGAAGACCTGCATCACATGCAAGAACTGTATAAGGACGGCAAGGCAAGCGCAGAGGCTGTACATGATGCGGAAATTGCCCTGGCAATGGCGACCGCCAACGCTGTAAATGCCGAATTGGGCATGGTGTCCAGCACTGCTGGCGCGGCATCAGCGGCAGGCACATCGTTTGGAACAGGCGTTTATGGATCCGTTGGCGCGAACTTTGAAACCAGCAAGAGTACCAATTCATCCACCACGACCCAGGCGGTATCCAGCAACGTATTCGGCGAAAATATATCGTTCAACAGTGGTAATAACATGACGCAGGTTGGCGCGAACGTTTCCGCCACAGACACTGTTTCATACGATATCGGCAATGACCTGAATGTGTTGGCAAGCACAGATACATACCGCACAGAATCTGGGAATCAGACCATAACCGCCGGTGCAACTGTCGGTAATAACGCGGTTCAGGTAAATGCAGGATACAGCGAATCCAGCAACCGCGCCAGTGGCACGACCCACAACAATAGCAATATTGCAGCGGAAAACATCAACATAACAACTGGTGGCGATGCCACATTCGCCGGCGCGAACGTGAACGCCGATGATACATTGACCATGGACATCGGTGGTAATCTGACCGTTGAATCAAAACAGGATACCGATTACGCTAAAGGTAACAATTGGGGCGTAAATGCCGGTGTTGGCAACACTGGCAGTGTATCTGGTGGATTCAACGTCGGTTCATCCAACCATGACAGTGCATGGGTCAATGACGTGACCGAATTGACCGGCGGTAATGTTGACATCAATGTTGGTGGCAAAACGACCGTCACCGGCGCGGTTATCGCGGCAGATGAAGACGGTACCCTGAACCTGGCAACCAATGAATTGGAATACAACGATATCCACGACTTTAACACCAGCAACGAACGTGGCTTTGGTGTGAATACAGGTATTGGTATCAGCACTGATAAGGGCGAAACCAATTTGCATCCGTCTGGTTCCACTACAGTTAGTGCAAAACACACCNGGTCNNAATNNNGAGCAAACGACCCACGCGACNATTGGTNNNGGNAANATCACNGTNGGTGGCGANNCCAANCCNGAATTGGCAGGTCTGAACCGTGACATTGATAATGTTCAGGAAATAACCAAAGACCAAGTTACGGGTGCGCTGGACGCCAGTGTAACGGTTGACAACCGTGTATTCACGGAATCTGGGCGCGAACAGATTGCTGANCAACACGAACACTTTACAGACAATGCAATTATTGCAGGTGTTGGTGCATACGGCACGATTGCAGGTACGGCAGATGTTATAGCAGATGTCGTCACAGGCGAAACATCCGTAACAGATGCAGCAAATGCTTGGAAAGCCAACCAAAGCGGCATGGCGACAGGCATTCGTCGTGGCGGTTCTAACGAGGCACAGGATATCATCAAGAAAATAGATACAGGCACTGCAACCCCAGAAGACTTAAAAAGATTGGCAGAAATAACTGGTGATGGCAAAGCCAATCTGATCTACAGTAAAGAAGGCGAAATTGTAGGCTTTTCAGATGAATATGGAGCAGTATATCGTAGCGGTGCTAACGATCTGGACAATAACCAAGGATATATAAATGCCGCCAATGGNGCATCAACAGATTCATATATATTCCTTGGTACCGACGCTGAAGAACGCGCACATAACTATGTTGGTTCAAATGAAAGCCTTGCCAAAGATGCAGCATCAAATGAACTGAACTATTATAACGCTGTAACAAATTGGACTGGAGGATACAGCGTTGTTCCTGGACAAAGCTCTGGTGGTTTGGGATCCCAGTTGCAAACACAATGGAATCAAAATTATAATATTGGAACCAATCAAACTTTATTAGAAAATACAACTAAATATGACAACATCACAAATAAGGCAGATGCTATTGTGGCCATTTCCCCAACGTTTATGTTGAGTAGTGGTGGCACGAATTTGCTTTTGGCATCGGATGCAGCNNAAATGGTACGTCCGATTGGTGAAACTGCTCTTAAAACAGGCACAGAATCCGCTGGCAAGGTCTCCATTGAAAACGGCATAAAAGCAGGCATCGAAAACACAGGTAAAACCACAGCAGAAACTGTTAAACCTAAATCACCCAACCAACTACAAAAACAGGTTGAAACAGGTCAAGCACCCAAAGAAGTATCTCGTGTAGATAAGGGCAAAATACCAGGNGAAAAAGATCATGTTCATTTAAGGGATGGAAGAGCATTAAATAAAGACGGTACGTTTAAACATAATAAAACAGGCGATACAAGTCTATCGAATTCCCTAAAGAACTGGTTGCACAAAAATGGATGGGGCTTTTAAGCTTGGAGAAATAAATGTTAGAATATAAGCAGAAGATCAATGAATGGGTAAATACTAACATCGCAAGATTAAAATCTAACTTGCCTGTAGACAGTGGTCATGTTGATGATATNTTAGAGTTAAATAATCTNTCAGAAAAAGAATTGGCAGAGAATGATTTATTTATACGTTCAGATGTACCTAAGNATTTAAAAATGTTTACTCNTTCTTCATTACTAAAAGTGAGCTTACGTCTTCTTGAACTTGTAAATGTATCCAACTTGCCAAGTAATCAGAAACTGTTATTGGTCGTTTATTTAAATCCTGATAAATCGGATGGTTTTACGAATTATCACACGATTAGTGATATTGAACAACAAATGTGTAATACGCCACCTGAATTTATCATGAGTCAATATTATCAAGAATTATCAAAGGAAAAAATTGATATACATGGATTAAATAAAAAGTTTATAATGTATGGATATTCGTGTTTTGATGATGAAGAACATACTTTTGATAAAATGATTATAATTCACAAGGCAAATTAGAATGAAACACCTGACTACTATTTCCTTAATCGCCTTGTTCGCAACACCAGCGCTGGCGTTGACACCGGAACAAATCGCCCANCANCAGTTGGTNATTCAGCAACAGCAGGAACAAGCGTTGCAGAATGAACGNAACCAACAACAGGTATTAGAGGCACANCGTGTCCGNGAATCCCGNGACCAANCCACCCAGTCCGATAAANCCGAATTGGGAACCGGCACAGATACAGANGAATGCCCCCGATTTAATAAGGTCATGGTGTACGGAAACAAGAAATTTTCCGACCGNCGNATNGCNAAAATCACNGATTCATACATCGGNCGATGCGTCAACCGCGTCAATATGGAAAACATCCAAAAAGAACTGACCGACCTGTACATTGACCGNAAATATACCCTGGCACGNGTATATTTTGACCAACGGAATTCCAAACTGACCAAGACCGACTGCGATATCATATTCATTATTGAAGAGGGTTTTGTAAAATCAGTCCAATTACAGGACGTGTACAATGGCGAAACATACGAACCGCAATCCAAATTTGCAAAATTCCGCCAATGGACCAAGGCACAGGTTGCCGTCCCAGGAACAGTCGGTCGTGTATTCAAGATAAAGGATTTTGANCANGGNTTGGACCAAATCAACCGTTTGCAATCTAATAACGCCACCATTGACCTGCGCCCTGTTGCGGAATTGGACATGGCTGGATACAGCGACGTGATATTTCTGAACCGTCATGACAGCCACCGCACGACATTTTTTGGCGCAGGATTGGACAACGGTGGCAACAAAAGCGTCGGCGAAAACAACCTGAACATCAGTTTGAATCAGGATAATCTGTTGGCTTTACAGGACAACATATACCTGAAATATACCCACGACACCGATTTNGCCGGTCAACATCATCACAGNCANTCGCTGTACAGCGCATTAAGCATACCGTATGGATACTGGACATTGGGGTATAACCTGTCGTATTCGGACTATCGCACCACCGTTGACGGCATGTACACATCGTTTCAGACACACGGTCACACATTGACCCAGGGATTCTCGTTGGAACGTGTCGTTTATCGCAGCGCACGGTATCGCACCAACCTGGGCGCAGTATTACAGACACGTGGCACCGAAAACTGGGTTCGCGACATGCGCAGTATCACTGGATCGCGCACATCCAGCAACGTGAACTTTTTCTGGAACAACACCGTATATCATCCATTGGGTACCTTAATCATAAANCCGTCATATCAACGCGGCTTGGATTGGTTCTGGGCGCGTCGTGACGCAGACGATATATTCAGCACNGAACCGCACCTGCAATACGAAATGCTGAAANTGTACCTGTATTCAAATATGAAATTTAACCTGGGNNTGCCNATAAACTGGATTTTGACNGCCGACGGTCAGTATAGTTTTCAGAANCTGTANGGAAANGANCAATTCAGNATCGGNGGCGAATGGACCGTGCGCGGATTCCGTGAAAACGTCATCAGTGGCGATGATGGGTTCTATGTCCGCAACGAGCTGCGTACCCCTGTGGACCGTTTGGTACCGAACATCCTGACCGAACAGCCATTTATGAGTAAATGGGGGAAATGGTCAATAAACAATGCGATTGCGCGGACCCAATTAGGCATTTTTGGCGATTACGGCTTTGTGAAAAACGCGCACAAGATAACCCCTGACCCGTACCATTCCAACCAAGGCAGCATGTCGGGCATCGGCGCAGGCTTATATTACAGCGGTCAGTACCTGAACTGGTCATTGGCATATTCGCATGGACTGTCATCACCGAAATACATCCAAACGCGCGATGGCATGCCAAAGGAAGAGCATGCGATATATTGGCGCATCGGTATGAATTACTAAGCCCAATGGCTTTATTGAATCAAAAATACACCGCCATACACGACGGTGTATTTCTTTTCTTATTTACTGGCTTTCATGTTTGGACCCGGTACGTTGTAGGCAAAAGGTGTAGAAATGTTAAATTCATATTTACAGCAAAATATTAAGCAAATCGGGCAATTCTGGTTTATCCACTGCCCAGAAATCGTGACTTTATATGTTGACGATGCGCCAAGTTGCAAATTGCTCAATGATAGATATATGTTCGTGAAAANATACNGACAACANGCATTAGAANCTCNTGATTACGNACAGTACATTNTCCTTGCAGAGAGACCGTACAGACTAGAGNCTNTTATGCNTGTGATGCGGAATACNAATTGCCAANTTGAAAANTTAGCAGAGTTGCTATTGAAAGTGTGGATTGATTCTGAAAATCCAAGCATCAATAAAGAAATATGGACAGCGTTATTTAAAAAATTTAAGGACAGCAAGACATTTAACGCCACAAAGTCTAATTTGCCAGAACAAATCTCAATTTGGCGCGGTGGCACCGCTGACGGTTTGTCGTGGACGACGAGCAAAAAGGTTGCGACCTGGTTTGCTAATCGATTTCACAACGACAACCCAGAAATACACCAACGTCAGATACAAAAAAGTGACGTAATATGTTTCCTAGAAGACCGAGATGAAAGCGAAATAATCGTATTAAATGACTNATGTCAAAGCATNTTTAAGCAACAAAATATTNTATTTATTCTCTGGACTTATTGNTTGTTTCCGGTTTTATGTGGTTACAAACAAAAGGCTATAAAATGAAAGCAAAAAACACTGAAAAGAATTACCAAGAATGGCTTGACA
>WFLX010083450.1_pt1 | contig 11918 bp, 13 predicted proteins | sample 4967041 | NCBI WGS metagenome assembly WFLX01 (sample SAMN12857096, study PRJNA449069) | gut metagenome | isolation source: stool from male and female vole | host: Microtus ochrogaster | place: USA:Florida | collected 2017 | reverse complement strand
CGTTTTTGTCTCTTCCATTTTCTGCATACCGCCCATTCTCCTCCTTATTTTTCCTAATTCTCATGATACAAAAAGGACTGTGTGGGAAAATCCCATACAGTCCTTTTTAGTATTTCTCATATTTTATTATCTATGCAGACTAACAAGAGACAAACTGCCGTAACAGCCTCCTTAAATATCAAAATCATCGTCCTCTTTCACATCATAATCAAAATCCATAGTCTTGCGCGCCCTCTTTTTGGGCAGAGGAAGCGGATTGTCCAAAAGTTTGACTTCTCTGGTCTTTCCTTCAAATTCCACTGTCACTGTGCCGCCTTCCTTGTTCACTTCCTTATTAACTTCCTGCTCCATCATTGCCTTTCCTTTCGAATCAAGTTTCTGCTGCGCCTGTTCTTCCCCTATTTTTTCTTTTTTGAGACTTCGCTTTTCTTCTTCTATTTCTACAATCTGCTTGATTTTAAAGAGATTGGAAATACCCACGCCCGCCATGGCTGCCATAAAAAGATAGCANCACCNTAAACCNGTTANCTNCTGCGTGGGCANCTGAAANAGAAGCAGCACAAGGACTGAGAANANTCCAAGCACCCATATTTCCAANTCGTNCNACCAAGGANTGCANCAAAAACTGAAAATACNANAGGNCATAATGCATAATAAGACAATCACATCAAGACCCACCGATTCCATGGAAGTAAATGCAAAAATTTGCGGAACACTCGGCATATAGAGTTCTCCCACTGCCGGCAAAATATCCATGGGGCGGCTTCCGCTAAAAAATATATCTGTAAAAAGCGCTCCTCCGAATCCTGCCAGCACTCCCGATAATGCCACAAGAAACAGCTTCGCTTTTTTCCACAAATTTCTTCCTTCATCCAACCTGCCCACCAGAAAAGTTCCGGCAGCAAAGAATATCAGTGTCACTCCTATAATATCCAGGTAGCTTAACAGCCCTATAGAAATCCCCGCAAACAACCATTTCACCACTGTCTGGCTGTCTGACTTCAGACAAAATGCTATCAGTAAGAGAACCACACTATATAAAAACAGGAATAGGATTTCCGGTGAGAGATTCAATGCCTGTATACGCACAGACGGCGAAAATGTGCCAAATAACAGCATCATAAAGGCCGCAGTCCTCCCCGTCATCCTGCGCACTGCAAGATACAGCGCTGCAAATGCCAAAGACAATAATCCAATCTGCAGCCAATATCCTGCTTCTATCATGTTACCAAAGAGCAAAAACACCAGATGCAGCAGTTTCACATATAAATTTGTGATTCCATGCGCCGTCCGGTAGATTGTTCCGTTACTGACACACCNTTGCCCGCANCAAAATAAAGACTTTGTNCCGAAGCGGAAAATNCGCCTGCCGCCGGATAAGCCGCACCCGCCATAAGAACAATCAGGACCCCTACACATTCCAAAATTCTGCGTTTGGATTTGCCTTGTCCCCCCTTGCCATATGTAATCTTGTCCGCTATCTGATGATAAAAATACCATACCAGNNACGCCTCGATTGCCATANAAAATATACATACCANAACACCGATATAAANGGGATNACCTTTTTCCAGACATGAGACCACAAGGAGAAGCCCCAGACTCACCCCTGTAATAATGGCATATATAAACCACAACGCATATCCGAATTTGTTCTTTTTCCAAATCATTTTATGGGTAACCTATGCATCCTCTTCCGTTGTCAACACTTTTTCAATATTGTATCGGGGTCTGTGCTTCACTTCGATATAAATCTTACCGATATACTGCCCCACCAGACCGATGGCAAGCAGCTGCACGCCTCCCAAAAACCAAATGGATAAAATCAGAGAAGTCCAGCCCGGCTCTGTCTGTCCTGTAAAGTAGGAAATCAAAGCATATACAGCGGCAAGAACTGACACAATCACAATGAACATTCCAAGTCCAAATATCATTGTAATAGGTTTTACGCTAAAGGAAGAAATCCCGTTAAACGCCAGCGCAAGCATCTTCTTTAAGGGATACTTTGACTCTCCCGCCACTCGTTCTTTACGGTCATAATACACCATGTCCGTCTGATAGCCGATAAGGGGCATCATTCCCCTCAAAAACAGGTTTGTCTCCTTATACAGGGAAAACTGCTCCACTGCACGCTTGGACATTAACCTGNAATCCGCATGATTGTATACAGTTTTTACCCCCATAAGCNCCATTACCTTGTAAAAGCCTTGGGCTGTAGTACGCTTGAAGAAAGTATCTGTCTTTCTCTCTTTCCTGACACCGTACACGATATCATTACCTGCATGGAACTTGTCTATCATTTCCTCTATCACAGCAATGTCATCCTGCAGATCCGCATCAATGGAAACGGTCACATCACTCATATCCTTTGCAGTGATAAGCCCTGCCGTCAATGCAAACTGATGCCCTACATTTCCTGCAAGATTTACACCCCTTACCTGAACAGGATGCTCCTTATGCTCTTCTTCAATTAATTCCCATGTACGGTCCTTACTTCCGTCATTCACAAACAAAAGAAAGCTGTCTTTCGCAATCTTTCCCTTGCCTGCCAAATCATCCAGAACGCCCCTCAATGCCTCGGAAGCAATTTTCAACACTTCCTCCTCATTGTAGCAGGGAATCACAATCGCAAGTCTATCCATGTAAATCCTCATTTCTGTGCAATTTCTGCACTAGTCATCCCAATTATGGTACACCGCCTGCACGTCATCGTCATCCTCCAAAAGATCCAATATTTTCTGGAGATTTTTTATGGCAGTCTCGTCCGTAAGCTCCACATAATTCTGGGGAATCATGGTCACTTCCGCATTTAACATGGGAATGCCGGCATCCTCCAAAGCTTTACGAACCTCCTCAAAGGCGTCCGGATCCGTCAGAATCTCATAGCTTTCCTCTTCCTCCGAAAAATCCTCTGCGCCCCCATCTAAAGCCAGCATCATCAAATCATCTGCATCCATGTCACATTCTTCTTTATCTATGATAATCTGACCCTTCTTGTCAAACATAAAGGACACACAGCCGGGAGTTCCGATATTGCCCTGTCCCTTGGTAAAGGCGCTTCTCACATTGGCAGCCGTGCGATTTTTATTGTCCGTCAGGGCATCCACAATTACCGCAATACCATTAGGACCATATCCTTCGTATGTAACATACTCGTAATTGACATTGCCCACATCTCCGGCTGCCTTTTTGATACCCCTCTNANTGGNATNGTTNNGCNTATTGTTTNCCTTTGCNTTGGCNATNACNGTTGCCAGCTTAAAATTATTATTGGGGTCGGGCCCGCCCTCTTTTACCGCAACGGCAATTTCTCGACCGATAATGGTAAAAATTTTGCCTTTTGCGGCGTCATTTTTTTCCTTTTTATGCTTAATATTTGCAAATTTTGAATGTCCTGACATCTTTTTCCTCATTTCTGCGCTTTATCCTGCGCAATTTTATTTATTATCCATTGATAATATAACCATACCAATCATAGCATTATTTTTGTAATTCTTCAAGTACGGATTCCTCCTCCGTGGTCTCCTCCGGCAGTTTTGTCACCAGCACGCTGGAAATCACCTTGTTTTCCACGGAAAGAATCTTGAAATTGTAACCGGCGCAGTCCACATCAAATTCCTCATCCGGTTCCGGTATCTTATCCATCTTGGAAATCAGATATCCGTTCAGGGTTTCAAATTCCTCGCTGTCAAACCGGATGCCAAACCGATCCTCCAGCTCTTCCAAGGGAGTCGTGCCTTCAATCACATACTCATCCTCGCCCCGTTCCTCGATATATTCCTTGTCCTCATCATACTCATCCTGAATATTTCCCACAATTTCCTCCAGAATGTCCTCCATGGCAACCAGACCGTCCGTCTGTCCGTACTCGTCCACCACTACCACCATCTGAAGTTTCTTCTGCTGCATCTCCCTGAAAAGTTCGTCAATATTTTTGGTCTGGGGCACAAAATAGGGTTCCCGCAAAAGTTCTGTAAGCTGCACCACCGGAGAATTTAATTTTTCATCCTCTCTATGAAAACGCATGGCATCTTTCAGATGAAGGATTCCTACAATATGGTCAATATTTTCCTCATAAACAGGATAACGGCTGTTTGCTCCCTCCAGCATATAAGTAATGGCATCCTGCAGCATAATGCTGCCGTCGATGGCATCAATATTGTTGCGGTGGGTCATAATATCCTGAGCTTCCTTATCTCCAAACTCAAAGATATTGGATATCATTTCCGCCTCGCTTGCCTGAATGATGCCCTGCTCATGCCCTTCAATTACCATGTCTATGATTTCTTCTTCGGTCACATCATTTTCATTTTTATTTTCTCTGACACCAAACACAAACAAAATACCCTTTGCGGTAGCCGTCACAAGTCCGGTTAGGGGGCGGAGCAGCCCCATGACCACGGTCACCGGAGTAATGCAGGCATATGCCCATTTTTCCGGAATCCTCGCCGCAATCTTTTGAGGCAGAAGCACCCCGAAAGTAAGCAGTATGTATAAAAATACCAATAGCACAATCACAGTGGCAGCTGCAACTATGACCACTGTGGGAAGCTGCGCAAGGGGTCCTATTTTCTGTGTCAACACATTTAATGCCTGAATGACGGTGCGCAGCCAGATTCCCAGATAAAAAGCCCCCATGACAACATTGTTGAGATTTACCACCAGCTGCATGGTATCCATATAGCCTGACGGATTTTTAATGATTTTTAAGAGTCTCTTGGATTTTTTATCCTTATCCTCCTCGGCTCTTTTCTCTATCTCTTTTTCATTTAAATTGGTGACAGCCATACTGAATCCATAGAAAAACACATCAATCAGTATCAGCATCAGAAATAAAATTATACTAGCAGTAGGTCCACTGTCATCATCCATTTTGAATATTCCTCTCTTTTGCGATTTTTCCTAAATATAACATCTTCATGTACATTCGTCAAGGAAAGGTGTGCAAATACCCTCTCTTATGTATCTAATTCTAAGCTAATCATCAGTGCGTGGTTTACCTTTCTCATAATATCGCCGTCTAAATGGCACACCTTATCCTTAAGCCGCTTCTTGTCTATAGTGCGAAGCTGTTCCAAAAGCACTACGGAATCCTTATCCATATCGTAAAGGGTAGAATTTAATTCTATATGGGTGGGCAGCTTCGCCTTGTTCATCTTTGAGGTAATGGCTGCGCAGATTACCGTGGGGCTGTGCTTGTTTCCCACATCATTCTGTATAATCAGCACCGGACGGATGCCACCCTGTTCAGAACCCACCACCGGCCGTAAATCTGCGTAATAAACATCTCCTCTTCTCATTTTTACCTCCATTTGGAAATCTTTTCACAAAGTATTGCCGATTTATCCGGAGGTATTCACTCTTATTTATAATCTTGGTAATAATCCTTTACATAGACAACTTTTCCATCCTGTACATATACTCTGGGCAGTCGCTTTCCTAAATCGCATACTAGTTCATAATTAAAGCGCCCTGACAGTTCCCCCAATTCTTCTGCGCTGATATGCTCTTTGCCGTCATAGCCCAGCAAAGTCACCCTATCTCCAACATTGGCTTCCGGAATCTCCGATACGTCCACCATAAACTGATCCATGCATACCCTGCCCAAAATAGGAGCTTTTTTGCCACAAATAAGCACATACCCCTTTCCCGAAAGGGAGCGCGGATAACCGTCCCCATAGCCCAAAGGGATGGTTGCCACCCTTGTGTCCTTCTTAGCCGTAAAAAGTCCGCCATAGCTTACGCTCTCTCCCGCAGGGAGATTTTTAATATATACAATGGTGCTGTATAAGGACAATGCAGGCTTTAAGGAAAGAGCCTCCCAATTCACCTCAAAGGAAGGGTACAATCCATATAAAATAATGCCCGCCCGCACCAAATCCAAATTCATCTTTGGCAGTTCCATAATACTAGCGCTGTTGGAGCAATGCTTTAAGGGAATATCAAGTCCCAGCTCATTCTCTATCATTTGAATAAATCTTGTAAACTTTTCAAACTGTTTTTCTGCGCCGCCTTTATCCCTCTCATCCGCCTTTGCAAAATGAGTAAAAATGCCCTCAATCTCGATATTAGACTCCTGCATCAGGCGCTTCACGAATTTTAAGCCCTCCTCATCGGGAGTAATTCCGATTCTGCCCATTCCCGTATCCACTTTGATATGTACTTTCATGGGTTTTCCCGTTTTCTTCGCTGCCTGTACAAGCTCCCCTATGCTGTCATAACGAAATACCGCCTGCCTGATTTCTTCCTCAGAAAGCATCTCATAACTGTAGGGAAAAGCATGCCCTAATATAAGAACAGGCTTTATAATCCCTGCCACTCTTAAGATATGCGCTTCCTCCGCTGTTGCCACTGCAAAACCGTAAATAAAGGGAAGAGGTTCCAACACCCGGGCTATGGGCACACTGCCATGTCCATAACCATCCGTCTTGATAACCCCCACAATCTGCGTATTAGGCGCAATATGCGCTTTCATCTGCTGTACATTTTGGACTATGGCATCCAAATCAACCTGAACATACCCGCGCTCATAAGTTTTGAGTTTTTGCTGTAATTCTTCCGTGGCGCAAGCGTATATTTCTGTACTTTGCATAGGCTTACTCCTTTCCCAGCATCTCTGCAATGTCCCCTGCCATGCATCCATGCTCTCCATGCTCCCTTACTGCCGCCTCCCCTGCCAGAGCATGGGCATACACGCCTACGCTTGCAGCACGAAAAGCCTCTTCTCCCTGAGCCATCAGTCCCAAGATACAGCCTGCCAGCACATCTCCGCTTCCTGCTGTGGCCATACCGTTGTTTCCCCTGATATTCAGACAAACAGGCTCACCTTCCCTGCATATATATGTTCTGGCATCCTTGGCCACTGTCACTGCATGAAGTTTAGATGCCAAAAGGCTTCCATGAGCTGCCAAATCCTCTTTTAACTCCGATATACTCTTTCCTGTAAGCCTTGATAACTCTCCTACATGGGGAGTCAGCACAATTTCCCTGCTCATTTCCCCACTGCTTTCCGCCTGTTCTATCGAAGACGATTTCCCCTGAGCCGCCAATTCCCCTCTTAAGGTTTCATCCGCCGCCAAAAGATTCAAAGCATCCCCATCCAACAAAAGAGGGAGTCTGCTGTCACAAATAACTTTCTTTAAAACCTCATGCGCCTCGCTGCTCTGTCCAAGCCCCGGGCCAATGCCTACCACGCTTGCCCAGCGAAGTCCTTCTTCCAAATCCTCATAAGTCCCCACCAATGCTTCAGGCACCCGTTCCTGCAAAATCACCCGATTTTCAGGCGGTGTCAATACCTTGACCATTCCGGCGCCCATGCGGTATGCCGCCTTTGCACTAAGCACCGCAGCTCCTGCCATATTAAGACTGCCCGCAATCAACAAGACCTTTCCAAAGGTCCCTTTATTTCCCCCAGAGTTCCTTTGCGGCAAAAGTTCTGTCAAAGGCTCGTCATAATAGAACATCCCCGGTTCTTTCACATAAAAGCTGTGTTCCGTAATTCCAACGGAATCTGTCAATACTTTTCCGGCATACAGGCAGCCCGGATACTGAAAAAGCCCTCGCTTGGCAAAACCAAAGGTCACTGTGACATCTGCTCGAAAAGCCCGTGCTCCCAGAACTTTTCCTGTGTCAGAACAGATGCCGCTGGGTACATCAAGAGATAATTTAAAAGCCCGGCTTTCGTTACAATAATGTACCGCTTCCGCATATTCTCCGGTCAGTTCTCTGGAAAGTCCCACCCCGAAAAGAGCATCCACAATAATATCATATTTCAAACCTTTGGGGGTATCCTTACTACAAGTGACAGGATAATGTTTCAAAATCTCTCTCTGCATACGGCACTGTTCGGATATTTTATTGGGATTTCCAATGCTCCATACTTCTACCGAAAATCCTTCTTCGCACAAAAGCCTTGCCAAAGCCAATCCGTCACCGCCATTATTGCCCATGCCTGCCACAATCAACACAGTGTGTGCATCTGTTTTAAACTGTTGTTTTATTACAGAAAGCGCAAAAAGGGCGGCACGCTCCATAAGAACCATGCCGGGAATCCCTGTTTTTTCTATGGTATTTGTATCATACTGCTTCATCTCGGANGCCGTCACNNGNTANTTCANNTTAATCCGTCCTTAAAGAATTATTCATCTGATTTTGGGCGGACCTGGCCTCAGCATTCATTTTCTCCGCAAAATTTAACTCAGCTAGTCTTTCCTCCGCAGATTTTGGCACCTCAGGCTTTGGCGCAGGCTTCTTATCCGGTCTCTTTGTTCCGTCCGCCATTTCCTCCTTGGGATTATACTTCATATCAAAGAGGTCCACCACATCTGCGCCAAAAAGATCATTCATATAAGAATAAATTTCCAGATTCTTCTGCTCCATCTCCTGCTTGCGAATCAGCTGTTTCTTTAGTTCAACACGTATCTGCGCAACCCACTTTGTGATTTCCAGAATATCCTCCGTATTTTTCTGCAGCGTGTCATAACAGTTTTCCATGGTAGCCAGCATAAGCTGCACATTGACTTTTTCAATCTCGCCGGGAAGCTCCATCTCCTCGTCCTTGTATTGTTCCAGAGTCTCGTTGTATTTTTCCACAAGCTGCTTTGACTTCTCAATCTCCTTTTCCATGGCTTTATTGCCCTTTTGCTCCGCCTCATCCACCATGGCAACAATATCACTCATAAGCTTCTTTTTCAGCTTGCGGATATCTTTGGATTCCGTATTGATTTTACCCTGCCTCTTCAAAAGATCGTTTAGCTGGGTCTCCAGAGGCTTGACCTGCGCTTTTCCCACTTTATTTAACAGGCGGTACCACTTATTATCAAGGGTTAATATAGGCAGCCGCTTCCCATATAAAGCATTCTCAAATTGTGACTTTTTGTCGTTTTCTCCCATATTTTCTCCTTCACTTACTTATTCTATTCTCTTTTCCATAACGATTGATATTGTAAGACAGTTTCATCAGGCTGTCCGAAAGATGCACGTTTTCCACCTGCACTCCCTCTGGCATATGCAAGTCCACATGGGCAAAATTAAGAATAGCTTTGATGCCGCTTGCCGCCAATTTATCCGCAATCTCCACAGCTCCTGTCTTGGGAATGGCCAGAACGGCAATATCGATATGATTGCTTTGCACAAACTGTTCTAATTCCCTTGTGTGCATAATTTTGATGCCTCTTACCTCTTTCCCAATCCATTCCTCCGCATTGTCAAAAATTCCCCTCAGAATAAATCCCCGTCTTTCAAAATTTGTATAATTTCCAAGAGCCCGTCCCAGATTGCCTGCTCCGATAATCACAAGATTGTGCTGCTTGTCAAGCCCGAGAATCTTGCCAATTTCCTCATAAAGATACTCCACATTATANCCGTAACCCTGCTGTCCGANGCCGCCAAAGTTATTAAAATCCTGACGAATCTGTGATGCCGTTACATTCATCAGCTCACTCAGCTCCTGAGAAGAAATCCTCTCAATCCCCTCATCCTTCAATTCACCCAGATACCTGAAATATCTGGGCAGACGGCTCACCACAGCCTGTGATATTTCTTTTTCTTCCACGGATTGTTACCCCCGTTCCTGTTTATTCCTGCTAAATATACTTCTATTATATCATGTGTTAAAAAATTGTCAATTTGAACTTCATCTAACTCATTCACCAATGAATTGACAGGATGATATTCAGAAGGTAAAATACAAGCATATCCTAAAAAATACTCAGAAAGAAAGGCCGTCACCATGATACTTTCCTGTCAGAATATCAGTAAATCTTTTTCAGAAAATACGGTGTTTGAAAGCGCCTCATTCCACATAGAAGACAATGAAAAAGCTGCCATTGTAGGCATTAATGGCGCAGGNAAGACCACCCTGCTTCGCATCATTGTGGGTGAAATGCCGGCGGACGATGGTATTGTGACCTTTGCAAAGGACAAGACCTTTGGATATCTCGCTCAAAACAGCGCCGTAAACACCGAGAATACCATTTATGAGGAGCTTCTTTCCGTAAAGAGCGAGCTGATTAGTCTGGAAGAAAAAATGCACTGCTGCGAGGAATCCATGAAACATTTGCAGGGAGATGCATTGGAAGCCGCTATGAATCAGTATGCCTCTCTCACTCATGCCTTTGAGACAAAGGGCGGATATCTCTATAAAAGTGAGATTATAGGCGTGTTAAAAGGGCTCGGTTTTTGCGAGGAAGAATTTGATAAGCCTACTTCCGCTCTCTCCGGCGGGCAAAAAACCAGAGTTGCGCTGGGAAGACTTCTGCTTCAAAAGCCGGATTTGATTATTTTGGATGAGCCTACCAACCACCTTGACTTAAACTCCATCGCATGGTTGGAAAATTTTCTGTTAAATTATAAGGGCGCCGTACTGATTGTCTCCCATGACCGCTTTTTCTTGGACAAAATTGTCAGCAAGATTATCGAAATAGACCGGGCAAAGGTCAATGTTTTTTCGGGAAATTATTCTGATTACGCCGTAAAAAAGGAGCAGCTGNGCACAGCGGCGATGGAATGCCTACATGAACCANCAGCGAGAAATCNGNCATCAGGAGGAAGTNATTGAAAAGCTGAAANCCTTNAACCGTGAAAAATCCATCAAAAGAGCGGAAAGCCGCGAAAAAATGCTGGATAAAATAGAGGTTTTGGAAAAACCCGCCGGGGAAGCCGCCAATATGAAATTTACCCTCACTCCTTATATGCAAAGCGGAAATGATGTACTTACCGTAGAGGGACTTACCAAATCCTTTGGTGAAAACAGGCTCTTTTCCGATGTGAATTTTGAGATAAAAAGAGGTGAACATGTGGCTATCATCGGTGACAACGGCACCGGTAAAACCACACTGTTAAAAATATTACCCGGAGATCTTATACAGCTCCCGCTTGGCCATATAGGGGGTCTTGGTCAGCAGATAGCCCCGCTTCTGCTCCTCGTCCTCCACCCAGCGCTGGAGGGTCTGGATGACCCGCGCGCCCTTGGGCAGGATGATGGGCAGGCCCTGGCCGATCACGTCCACGGTGGTGAAGTACTCCAGTTCACGGCCCAGCTTGTTGTGGTCCCGCTTGAGGGCCTCGGCCTGCTTGGCCAGGTACTCTTCCAGCTCGTCCTTCTTGGGGAAGGCCACGCCGTAGATGCGCTGGAGGGTCTGGCGGCTGCTGTCGCCCCGCCAGTAGGCGGCNTTGCAGGCGGTGAGCTTGATGGCGTTGCCCTTGATGCGCCCGGTGGAGTCCACGTGGGGGCCGGCGCANAGGTCGGTGAACTCGCCCTGCTTGTAGAAGGAGATGACCGCGTCCTCGGGCAGGTCGTTGATGAGCTCCACCTTGTAGGGCTCGCCCTTCTCCTCCATGAACTTGATGGCTTCCTCNCGGGGCAGCTCGAAGCGCTCCAGCTTCAGCTTCTCCTTGCAGATCTTCCGCATTTCGGCCTCCAGCTCCGCAAGCTCCGCCTCGGTGAAGGGCCGGGGGGTGTCGAAGTCGTAGTAGAAGCCGTTGTCGATGCTGGGGCCGATGGCCAGCTTCACCTCCGGGTGCAGGCGCTTCATGGCCTGGGCCAGGACGTGGGAGCAGGTGTGCCAGTAGGTTTTGCGGTAGGTCTCGTTTTCAAACGTGTACAGGTTTTCTTCGCTCATGATAGATGTGCTCCTTTCCGAATTTAGGGGCAAAAAAACTTCACCCCTGAGGTAAAGTCAGGGGTGAAGTCTGAAAAACTCCACGGTTCCACCCTGCTTACGGCTTTTTGCGCCGTCGCTCGTGACCGCTGTAACGGGCGGGCCCGTCCCGGTCATCCCGGGCGGCTCGGGAGTGGTGGCCATTGCCGGGAACCGACCGCGGGGATCTCGCAGCAAATGATCCCCTCTCTGAGCGGCGTCCGCCGGCGGCTTCTCCGTCAACGCTGATTTGTTATTTTACAATATAGCACCTTGATT
>WFLX010078312.1_pt1 | contig 11926 bp, 9 predicted proteins | sample 4967041 | NCBI WGS metagenome assembly WFLX01 (sample SAMN12857096, study PRJNA449069) | gut metagenome | isolation source: stool from male and female vole | host: Microtus ochrogaster | place: USA:Florida | collected 2017 | reverse complement strand
AGTCTGATGAGACCCTTTCCACATGCCAGGTCTTCAATGCGGAAGTCTGTTACGGCAGCGGTCTCAAGTACTGCACTGAGGAAGCGACAGCAGCAGTCCGCTCTGAAGTGGAAGATTTCTTGTTTGAAAACTCAATCTCGGAATATTTCCTGGGTGAATGTCAGGATCTGATGCATTTTAATTTTTCTGTTTCAGTCATCATCCTCAATGCNGATGGAAATAGGGTGGTGCAGCTGGTGCGTAAACCGGCATGCTACTGCAGATTTGNGAAAGCNGACAAATTCGGTAAAATACCCANGATACTCTTTGCCAATTTCCGGCATCTGGAGCCTGACGACCATGTGGAAGAAATCCCGTTGCTCGATCCTGCATCTCCATGGCGCGACCTGCAGATGCGTGTCGGCCGCCTGACACGTCCGGACGGAACTCGCAAAGATGACAAGATCCGCAAATTTGCAATCCTGACCCGATTCCCGGGTGTGGACTCGATGTACTATCCGGTTCCCCATTATGCTTCGCTGTTCAAAGGGGCCTGGTTTAACATCAAGCGTCTGATCGGCACAGCAAAGATGGCGAAGCTTAAGAATGCAGCACCTATCAAGTACGTGATCGAGGTCTCAAAAACATATTGGGACAATCAGTTCCTCCTGCATAAAATCCACGGTACCGATAAGCAGCGTGAGTTTATGAATAAGAAGAAACAGGAGATGCTGGAGTTCCTTACTGATGTAGAAAATTCCGGAAACGTACTCTTTACCTCCAAGTCACTGTCGATTGACGGCAAATCGGAAAACTCGGAAATCACTGTCAATCGTATTGACTCCGCTACAAAGGAAGGTGGCGACTGGGAGTCGGATATCGCTGAAGCTGTCAATATGATCTGCTTTGTGATGCGTGTCCATTCCAACCTTGTCGGCTCTGTGCCGGGAAAGTCGCAGACAAACAATTCNGGNTCNGACAANCGTGAGCTNTACACNATCGCNCAGGCTCTNAANAAACCNTATCGCGACCTCCTTTTCCGCGTCCACGATATCATCATCCGCTTCAATGGTTGGAAGGGTGTGCATCCTGATTGCCCATTCATCCAGCTCACCACCCTCGATGAACACTCTGATGCCAAGGAAGTGACCGCTAACAATGATTAATGATCAATTCAAAATTCTAAATTATGAATATAGTTCTTAGTGAAGAATTGGTGAAATCGGTGCTTCCCAATACACTGATCACTGTCGATGAAGAAACACCGCTCGCTGCCCGCATCGAGCCTTATGTAAAGGACTCTATCCGCTGGATTGAGTCGCTTGTAGTAGGCGACGTGCAACTTCCTCCGGAACTGGAAGAAATGGCTGTCCGTGCTGTCATTCTTCGCGCTGTAATCCATGCCATACCCGCTCTGGATCTTGTAGTCACGCCTTCAGGCTTCGGGGTTGTGTCATCCCAAAACCTTGCGCCGGCGTCCAAAGAGCGTATCGAGCGCCTGATTGCAAGCCTCTCATCTTCTCTCAATGATCTGATACTGCAGCTTCAGGAAAATTGCGTCGGATGTCCGGAATGGAGAGATTCCGCGCGTGGTCGCTGGTACTGCTCCACATTTTACCCATATCTCCGGAATGCTGTGCCTCTCGCCAAGGAAGGTCAGGATGTCTTTGATGTCTACAGACAAGCTCGGGAGCTCGCCGTGGAATTTGAATCTGCTCTCGAGGAAGAATATCTTGGCAAGGAATTGATGGATTATCTGAGATCAGGGCTTTTTTCATCTGATCCTGCCAAAGAAATTATCTTGACCCGTCTATGTGGTGGAATCTATAGATACATTGCTCAAAACATAAGATCCCGCAGCTTGAGATGTCCTGATGAGCATATTCCATGGCATTTTGCGGAGTCTATCCTGAATCTGGTGAAGCAGGATAAGAAATTACGCAAAATATGGAAGGACTCAATGGGGAAAAAATTCGATGTCGAACCATTCAAGAACACCCGAAAGGGTGGTTATTTCTTCTGATGCAATGGAAACTCTGAATCTAACAATGCCCACATCATGGTCTGAGCTCACACAGCCACAGCTCCGCAGTGTCTTTGTCTTCATGGTGCGCTATGCCAGCCTCCCTGATTCATGGTGGAATGTGGCGACATCCTATATTATCCGCTGGTGCGGCATGAAAATGGTGTCCCCCTATGGGCGAAACTGGCTCATACGTGCAAAGGGGAAAGAATATGTGATGGACTCTGCGGAATTCACACAGGCTTGTCGCACGATGGAATGGCTGAAGGATATCCCTGATACCCCGGTCAGGCTCGATCGTGTAGACGGTGCTGAAGCAATGGCTCCAGATCCTACATACGATCTCACTCTCGAGCAGTGGCTTGCCTGCGACAATCTCTACCAAGGCTATCAATTCACGCAAGATCCGGCACTGCTCCGCTCGATGGCCGCAATACTCTACCGCAAGGAGGATATCCAGCTCCTTCCCTCTGAAGAAATAAGCATTTTCTATTGGTGGGCTTCTGTCAAGCAGATGGTGTCATCGATGTTTCCGCATTTCTTCCAACCGGCACCGGTCGCAGATCAGGATATCCCCGATGCCGAGACTGTGCGCCGTTCTGTCGACGCACAGATCCGGGCTCTTACCAAGGGCGACATCACAAAGGAGGAGCAGATTCTGTCGATGCCTGCAATCAGAGCCCTCACGGAACTCGATGCCCAGGCGAAGGAATATCAGGACCTCAATAAAAAATACCCCTCAAAGCAATGATGACAGATTTCAACTGGGACGCGCAATCCTTTTTCAGACGGCTTACGGAGGCCAACAAGTTCGCCCATGAGCACGGCTTTGTGTTCCATCCCGTCTCCGGACTGGAGGGCTTCCATGGAGCTCTGACCGATATGCTCAAGACAAAGGCTTTTGTATGTGTATCCGATACCTCAGACGGCGGTATCGAACTTGAGAACACATCTCATACGAGCCGCATCAAGACGGTATTCATGGCATACCGACATAAAGCTTTTGACGAGTCTCAACGCAATAATGCCATGGCAAAGATGCGTGAGCTGTTCCGTCAGTTTCTGTCGGTGCTCATTCAGGAAAAAACACGGATTGAGGAAGATGACATCTATCTCGATTCCCGTATAGCTTTCAAGGAGATCGAGCAGTATTTTTATACTGATGCCGCCTGTGCCTTCTTTCAGCTCCGTATCGATACATTTACCAATCTCGAATATAAGGAAGACGAATGGATCACTCCGCCACTGACGCAATAGAGCAACGACGAAAATTCGTGGAAGGCTGGAACAATACCATGGTGGATATATGGCAAGAGCGAATTCATAAGCTCCACGTCGAAGACACCAAAGAATTGTATCATTCTCCGTCTGCCCTGAAGATCAGGACAGATGCCGACGGGCGGTTTCTTGACTTCGACCTTTCCCATGAGTTCCTGGAGTATGGGCTTTGGCAGGATATGGGCACCGGCCGAAATACAGCCATCGGCAATACCCATAAGAAAGATAAGGACGGTTGGACCAACAAGCGTGAACCCCGCCGTTGGTTCTCCACAAAATATTATGCATCCACCATGCGTCTCAAGGAATTTATGGCAGAATCTATCGGCAAGGAGTTTATTGGTATGTTCGCGAAGCTCGAAGCTGAAGACTACCGTAAGCAGACCGAATACTACAAAAGCAAGGGTCTCTCATGATTCTGTCTTTTTCCTGTTTAGGAATCACTACTAACTTTGAAAAAATTTTAAAAGGCTTATGTCAGACATCTCCGGCTTACTTTATAAAATCGCTTCTCTCAAGGCGAGTGTTTTGAAAGATTCTATTTCTCCGGTTCTTCTCGGGTCAATCCTTGAGGAAATGCTGGGTTATGTTGATCCTTCCACATCGTCAGGAGATATTCCAGATATAGTCGTGGGAGTCTCTTCACTTAAGGATCTTGACGACGTATCGCTTTCTTCCCTGTCAAATGGACAAGCCTTGGTCTTTACAGGCTCCAAATGGGAGAACCGTACTATATCGCAAGGTCTTGATGAATCCTCCCTTGCCTCCTACCTTTCTTCACACCACTATGCTCTGATATCAGACATTCCAGATCTGACAGGATATGCCACATTGGATGACATACCCTCCTTGTCAGGATATGCCACCGAGCAATGGGTGTTGGGGAAAAAATACATCTCGCAGACAGATTTGACAGCAGCGTTAGCTGATAAGCTTGACGCATNAGTATTTACTGATTNCAANCNGCTGTTTNACTCGATGTTCCGGCTTGAGTCNGACGGNAAGGGTGGGTCTCGCATAAAGGCGCTTTTCGGCTTGTATACGGATGATTTTCTGTCGTCAAAAGGCCTCAATGATGATGATGATGACGACGAACTGTTCGTGTCTGCTTTATCTGACCTTTCCGATGTGCTGTTGTCCGGTCTCGCTGAAGGAGACGTCCTGGTATATAACGGGATCNNAATGGGNNAANCGGANGNNATNTNNNTGGATCTNGNTGAAGCCGCCNTGGGATCNNANNNTACNTTACACCACTATGCTCTGAAAACAGACATTCCAAGTCTGACGGGATATGCCACCCAGCAATGGGTGTTGGGGAAAAAATACATCTCGCAGTCAGATTTGACAGCAGCGTTAGCTGATAAGCTTGACGCATCAGTATTTACTGATTTCAAGCAGCTGTTTGACTCGATGTTCCGGCTTGAGCCTGACGGTAAGGGTGGGTCTCGCATAAAGGCGCTTTTCGGTTTGTATACTGACGAATTCCTATCGGCAAAAGGTCTTAATGATGATGATGACGACGAACTGTTCGTGTCTGCTTTATCTGACCTTTCCGATGTGCTGTTGTCCGGTCTTGCTGAAGGAGACGTCCTGGTATATAACGGATCCAAATGGGAAAATCGGACGATATCTCAAGGTCTTGATGAAACTGCGCTCGATTCCTACCTTTCAGTGCACAATTATGCGCTAAAATCAGACATCCCAAGTCTGACTGAATACGCTACCAGACAGTGGGTGCTCGCCAAGGAATATGCTTCGGCTTCAAATCTTACAGCCCACACGTCCGATAACTCAATCCATATAACTTCTGATGAACGTTCGCTCTGGAACAACACTGCATCTTCGCTTGCATCCATAATCGGGTCGGACGCTGACATGGTGCTCAACAAATGGGACGAGATTGTGGCATTCCTTTCCACATACACGGAAGCTGACACTCTTGCCGGACTCCTTTCAAACAAGGCTGACAAGTCTGTGCTTATAAATGCTGGCTCCGGACTGTCAGGTGGTGGATCGCTGTCCGCAGACGTCACTCTGGCTCTTGCATCCAGCGGGATTGCTGCAGGTACNTATACTANANTCACTGNTGATGTCTACGNACGTGCNANTGCCGGAGACACTCTGTCAGTACAGGATATTCCAGGTCTTCCTATTTCCAAGACATCTGGATTGCAGCTTGCTCTCGACAATAAGCTCAATTCTTCAATATTCTTTGAGTTTAAGCAACTGTTCGACTCGATGTTCCGGCTTGAACCCGACGGTAAGGGTGGGTCTCGCATAAAGGCGCTTTTCGGTTTGTATACTGACGAATTCCTATCGTCAAAAGGCCTCAATGATGATGACGATGATTTCGCCGGCAACATCGGAGACGTTCCCGGTCTGATGCTGTCCTGGCCTTCGGAAGATCCCGGAGAAGACACCACAGATGCTCTCGGTGCAAATCTCGGCTGGGACCTCAATGCCCGGGTGGCGGCTATGGAAAAATCTGCAGGAAAGACCGAGGGTGGCAACGTGCTCGCACACCGGTTTTCAGAGGACTTTGAGCAGGGGGTGAGACAGGCTCTGGCGTATGCCAAGACGAATGGTTTCTCCACTGTGGATGCATCATGGTATTCCGGTACACATACATGCGTTTCAAGGTTCATCATTGATTTTCCNGTTACTCTGAANCTGGGAAATGTAACTGTCAAGNTGCAGGANTCCATGTTTTTCCATATTAAGGCAAATAACGTCTGCATTATTGGCTGCAACCGCCAGACTGACCGAACTGTATATGATGGGAATGCCACTGAGCTGATGCTTCAAGGAATCTCGACTCAATGCAACGACGGTTATCACATTTATTCGCGAGGCAACAAGAACTGCCAATACCGCAATATGGTGCTTCGCGGCATTCAGACGTCTAACGGCAGGCAATGTAATAATACTCAATATCCGATCAACGGCACTGGCGGCATATTCATCGAAAAACCGAATCCCGGCACAGTCACATTCGGCAATACCACCAATGCCTCCATTATAGAAAATCTCCTTATTGACGGCACCAAGGCCCACGGTATATATCTGGACACTCCAATCCTCTCGATGCTCCGGGATATACGTATCTCAAGCGCCGGAGGACATGGAATTTTCATATCCGGAGGTACTACAGTGACATTGGAAAGTGTCTATGTTGCGAGCGCAAGATATGCTGGATTCTGCCTTCAGGGCATTACATATTGCTCAGTGATTAACTCTGTTGCTGAAAATTGCGGTTGCGGATGGTGGCTACGATCTGTCAATAATGTCTCGCTGTTTTCTCCGGGTGTGGAGACGACATATAATCTCGGACTTAATCCTTGGTCAAATTCTCAGCCTATATCAAAAAGATATGGAGTCGCAGAAGATACTATCTCTGCAGAAGGTCAGCTTGTCAGGATTGTTGATGTTCCCGATGAAGAATGGCAGATGGGAAACCGCACCATCCATGCACGATCTCTTTTCTGCGGGTATGCATTCGTGGTCACCGGAGGAAGAAACATTGCTATACACACGCCTTACAGCATTTCTATTGCGAACGAGGTGGATCCGGCTAATCCTAAGCTCAATTTGGTCAAGAACCAGCTGTGCCCGATGTTAGTGCTTGGCAACTGCAGGGCTTTGCATATCAACAATGCCCTTTTCCAGGAACAGGCGGGATCTCCTATTCCGAATGCCATAAGGCATGAGATTGAAATCTCTCAGGATGCAACAGGTGTCGATCTTTCCTTCAACCCCTATGGCACTATCCTCAATTCTTATACATCTTTGACTCCTGTCACAGCCGACCAGTCGAAAACTGCTCCGGTGCTCTGCCTTTCAAATACATCGATGGTGCATTGCGGCAATAGATTTTACACGGATATCGTATATACAGGAAATGTCGAGATTATCGGTACCGCAAAAATTGGAGGTCAGATAATGACAGAGTCCGGAATTATTACGAAAGGTCCGATTGTGCAATACGATTCTGCAACACTTAGGATCACTTATAATGTCAACACTGAGTTAAGGGAGCTGGATTATACCTACGACGGCACTGAGATTAAGATTATTCCCAAGGCAACCTTTGCTCTCGAGGATGTCTCGGCTGACACTGAATTTACTCTCTACGTCGACGGCGTCGTTAGAAAGACTCAGTCCGGAAATGCGGAAATGTCGTTCAAGCTCACTTCCCCTGGGGAGCATAGCATAGTAATCAGCGCTTCCTGGGGCGACAAGAATACTCAATCTGACCCAATTGTATTCACTGTCAAAGAGCCCGAGAATTTACCTATCCGATTCGTTTCCACTACGATTCTTTCCGTGGATGACGCATCGGTTAGATTAAGGATATCCTATCAAGGATCTTATGTGGTGAAGGAGGCAGGAATCGCTTATTCAAGCACCAACCAATCTCCGACAACATCTCAGAATTCAAGAAAGCTTGATTCGGTCGATCAAATAGTAGCAGCAGCGGATGGATTGACTTATCACTACGATATTGATTTGCCCAGATCCAGCGCTTCCACCGTGCGGTATGTACGCGGTTACGTCCGTGCCACCGAGACTGCCGATGCATCATCTGCTTATGCTGTATATGACACGCAGGTTTATAAAGTCGTCGGCAGTCAGCTCACAGCTTTGTAGTTATTAAAATAATTTGAAAATGGGACACTTAAATGGAATAATAACCGGTCCGGTAAACGATAGCGACCTTGCCGTGGTTTTAGGAGTACGCCGTCGTAGATGGAAGTCTTTCTGCACATGCCCGTGGATAAACCCCTGGGCTATGTTCAAGCCAGTACCGCTCGCCAAGATTGAAGATCTCACCTTGGCTGACCGGCAGTCTGTCAATTTCGGCATTGCCTTAGGATATATGGCATCGGCAAAATCAGAGGCAGTCCTTATGACTGAGGAACTGCAGCCTGACTTGCCGGAGGCTCCAGCTTGGGCGTATGCTCCCCCGGTTCGCGGTCAGCATACATTCCGGATAAACGATTTTGTGAACAACGAGAATCCATCAGCTCCAGGCTATAACAGCCATGCTAAGCCTCCAATGAGCGGATTTAGCGACATAACCTTGTTCCAGTCCGAATTTGGTTCTGAAAGTAAGGTCTATTCCTTTAATTTCAAATGGGGCCCCGCCTCAAACCAAGGCGCAAACGACACGTCCGGTATCGAGATACCGATTACAATGCTTTGCAGCAATATTACCGACGGCAACTGGCGGTTGGGTCTACTGATATATTTCCCTGTCGGAAACGGCTTCGTTGTCGGCATTGCTTCATCGCCGGAGCCTATATCTGACACCGCGCAGCCCGGACAGATGATGATACGTCCCGGCGCCACTGGTAGATTGAGCCAGCTTTTCAATAAAGTTTACAGCGAAGGTTTAAAGGAGCTGGACGCCATTCCCATCCTTGCCTACCGGCTTAACAGGGCTTCAGGAGCATCCGGAAGCCAGGACAGATTTATGTTCGACGCCGATTCAAAGATCATCTCCATGCCTTTGGGCGAACGAATCAAGATCAAGCTGGCAAGCCGCTTTGCTGATGTTCATGTGACTTTCAATTCCATCACCATAAAATATCTTGACAAGCCAGGCAACAGTAAGGCCACATACACGCTCTCGCCAACCAATGCAGCTTCCGGGCAGCACATTACGCAGCTTGCACCTCCGTCGGCAACAAACTCCGTCAGATGCAGTATTGTTCTCGACTTCAACATGACCGGTCTTATGGCAAGTGGTGATTCCGTCCCTAAAAGTCTGATAAAGGTAGGCATCAGCAACATTTTTATCAACTCCCCAGAAATCACTCTTGAAAGGTATCTCGACTCTGAATGGACAGGGCTGGGCGCTATCGTTACCCTTGGTGGTCGCTACCGCCTGACTGCAACCGACATTCTTAATCCAAATTCCGATGACCGTTCCGCCCTTATGAATCTCATCGAGAATCTCCCACGACGTGCCACCTATTCTGTCGACAATGCCATTCGCCCATACATATCACTCGACAGTAACATATTCGCATCCGGCAATTATTTTTACCACCACGGATAATTTACTATTTTATTAACAATAAAAGACTATCTCTATGAATGAGAAAAAAGAAGCGCAGGCTGAAGCAGCCGCAAAAGTGAAAATGAACACAGGCAAGATTGTCGATGCCTACAATCTGCTCGACTCCAGATCCGATCAGATCACCGGACGTCCCGGGTTCAAGCTTTCAGTGCTCGATGCTGATGAAATATTTATCGTGCTCCGGGCTTTGTCTGTAATGGAGCCTATCGTGGACGCCTTCAATTCCTTCCGCGAAAAGGCAAAGCAGAATCTCAAGCCTAAACACTGGGACGACCTTTTGAATATGGCTCGAAAGGACCTGAGGGCTATGTCGAAAGAGGATAAGCACGACCTTAAGATCTTGGATATCCAGTACGCTGCCCTCGTTGAAGAGAGCTGCCGTCCCGAACGAGAGAAAGACTGGGAAATCGATTCTTACGAGCATCTGTCTGAGGAATCTTTCGGAATGCTTATCAAGGAAAATCTTCATCTCCTTGACGTTCACGACATCAGAATACTCCGTGAAGTCATAGGATAATATCAATTTGAAAATGTAATGAGGCTGTCAATCCGCGAGGGTCGGCAGCCTCTCTCTTTATCATTGCATATTCCGCAAATCACGAGGGAGGTGGGCGAGTGCCTTCCATAGGGCGGGCGTGGGGTCTTCCGACGGAAAGAGGGGAAAAATTTCCCCTCTTGACCCCTTTTTTATACTGATTTTTACGTTTTTACGATTTCTAACCTCTGGAAAATTGTAGAAAATCGTAGAAATCAACCCAATTTGGCTACGAAAACCCTACTGGTTTCCAATCTTTTACGACCCCTGAAAAATAGCCGTTTTTTGGTATTTTTTGTCTGTGTCAACTTTTTTATTTAAATTTGCAATCACCAAAATCGCTCCATTGTCCGAAAGGCTACGTTCGACCGTGGCTGATTATATGTAGGACAATGGAGNTTTGTTTTGGGGAACTGTATAATNATATCGTGANATNNTTATATATTTATTGCATATATCGCGNATTNNTTATATCTTTGCAGAGTCTTATAGAATCGTTGGCATTTGACTCTCTCAAGGATTTTCTTTTTTCATAATGATGAAAACACATAAAAAATTTCGATGTGAAATTTCCAACAATTTTATAAGACAACCCGATGGGGGGCGTCGGGAGACGCTCTCCATTATTTTTTATTAACTTATAAAACCCAATTGTTATGAAAACAGAAAACCGCCTATCGATAGGCAACATCAATGGAGTAGAAATCTACGCAGTCAAGGACGAAGAAGGTAAAGTGCTCGTCCCCGTCAAACCCATCTGCGATGCAATCGGGGTATCCTTCGAAGGACAGTACGAGAAGCTAAAGGTGCATCACATCTTATCGTCAACTGTTAGGCTCAGCCTAACAGTTGGAGCCGACGGAAAGGCGCGCGAGATGGTATGTCTTCCTCAAGAATTCATCTATGGATGGATATTCACCATCAATAAAACAAAAATCAAACTAAATCCCAAATTATGGACATCAAACCAACCATCCTGCGCTTAGGCAGCGTCCACGGCATCGAAATCGCCGCAGTCAAGAACGAAAACGGACAGCTCTACGTCCCAATTCGACCAATTTGCGAAGCACTCGGTATCCGCTTCGAACCACAATATTCAAAGATAAAGGAAGACGAGACTTTCTCTTCAACCGTTACGATAATCGTAATGGTTGGTGCAGACGGAAAGAACCGTGATATGGTATGTCTTCCAGTCAAGCACATCTGCGGATGGCTATACTCTATCAATCCCGGGAAAGTCGCTCCCGAAGCAAAAGAAAAAGTACTATCCTATCGAGAGGAAGTCAACGATATCCTTACCGGCTATTTCTTAGGAGGCTCTATCCGTCAGATTGAATCGAACCATGCCGAAATTAAGGCTCTCGAGGAAATCAACTCCCTCCTCACTCAAGAGCGCTCCATCAAAGGACAACTCAAGGAAGCCCGAGACCGCCTTGCTAAGATCCGAGCCTCCCGTCTCGATGACCAGCCATCCCTATTCGATTAATAAAATCCAACTGTCAAGATTATCTTGACAGTTGATTTTTTTTATCAAATCTCTTGCAAATCCCGATTCTTTTTCCTAATTTTGCAGTGCCAACTTAAACGAAGAACATTCTTCCCGAAGAGCCACGGTTATCGGCTCGAAAATATTTCGGGCATTTTTTATGCCCTTACATACACAGCTATACGGCTGTCATATCCTTACAATTTTTGCTCTTCGGAGAAAATCTTTGTTTAAGTTTGGCGACGGGATATGGCAGCCGTCTTTTTATTCTGCCAATAACGCCAAACTTAAACAAAGTATGAACGAATTTGACAAACAAAAGAACGCCCTGCGGCTCCAATTTAAGGCAGAGCAGCGCCAGATCACAAAGGATTGCCACAGANCAATCGGACNCATTAACACAGCCATCGGCCAGGTAAAGATTCTCGAAGCCCGCGAGGCCCTACGCGCTGAAAAGCAAAGGATATACGAGAATATGCGCCGTTCTCACGAGCTGAACAAGACCTGCTACTACCAGCAGCTCGATCTCATCGATGATGAAAT
>WFLX010048799.1_pt1 | contig 11928 bp, 13 predicted proteins | sample 4967041 | NCBI WGS metagenome assembly WFLX01 (sample SAMN12857096, study PRJNA449069) | gut metagenome | isolation source: stool from male and female vole | host: Microtus ochrogaster | place: USA:Florida | collected 2017 | reverse complement strand
GGCNNNATCGACAGCCAGTTCATCGGCTCGGGCCGCATGGTGCAGAGCTCGCGCGTTAAAGTCGGCGACTACTATCGCGTATATTGCGTTATGAGCGGCCGCAACGTTGCCGCCAACAACGTTTCAAACTGGGTGCTTTACTCCGACGACTTCGGCCGCAACTGGCACATTCTCGGCGACCCGATGAACCCCGCGGTTTCGGCCGGCGCCGACGAGCCCAAATGCGAAGAGCTGCCCGACGGCTCGATTCTGCTTGCAGCCCGCGGCAATGGCGGCGGACGTAACTTCAACGTGTTCCACTACACCGACATCGAAAAAGCTCAGGGCCGCTGGGGCACTCACATCAACACCAACCTCGGCACCGGCCACGGCATCAACGCCTGCAACGGTGAAATCATGATTGTTCCGGTTGAAAACACCGTCACCGGCCAGAAGGCATATATGGCTATCCAGTCGTTTACCAACTCCACCACGCGCGAAAAAGTTTCACTGGCATGGAAAGTGCTGGCCTCGGCAAGCGACTTCGACGAGCCCGCGGACTTCAACACCTGGAACGGCTTCTTTGAACTCACCCCGAACTCTTCGGGCTACTCAACCATGACCTGGCAGGACGACAATGCCCTGGGCGTTCTCTACGAAGAAACTCTGGTTGCCGGCAAAGCTTACTGCGAAGTTTATCAGCGCGTAACCATCGAAGAGATGACCGACGGTCAATGGAAATATGCCCCCGACACCGACAAAACAACTGCTTCTGCCCTCCAGGCAGAGGCAGTTGCCAATCTCCTTGCCGGCACCGACGGCGCCGACCCCAACGTGGTTGGCAACATCTCCGCCGAAGGCAAGCAGATGCTGATCCAAGGCGCCAGCGACTATAACGCCAACCCCGGCGACGCAGCATACGCCGACCTTTTCAGCATCTACCTCGACGAAAACAATGTTAACCTCCCCGTTGCCGGCGGCATCTACACTTTTCTCTCCGACTCAAAAACCATCAGCAANTANCCCAAAGAGGACCGCTGGCTCAACTGCAACAATTNAACCCTTGCTATCGGCTCTACCGCCGACCGCTTCGAGCTGATGCGCGGCGACGACAACAACACATTCTTAATCTTCAACCAGGCCGCNAAGCGCTACATCANGGCCACTCCCCAGCAACGCGAAACCGCAATNNCCGTCAGCACCNACGNTGACGAANCCGGCNAATACNCCNTTAANGTANCTCCCGGCCAGGTGTCGANTGTCAGCACCGAGCCCGGCGACGCAAGCCTTCCGGCCATTCACATGAGCCAGGGCCAGAAACCTGTAATCTGGACCATCGACGCCCCCGCATCGAAGTGGGTAATGACCCTCGTTGACCGCCTGAACGTGTCAATCAGCGAGCTCAGCGCCGACGCAGCTGCCGCTACCACAACCGTTTACGACCTCATGGGCCGCCAGGCATCTACTCTCAAACCGGGCAACATCTACATTTCAGGCAATCAAAAATTCATTGCCCGCTAAACAACCANATNNTNCACTTTTTNNCAGAAAAATTTGGTGGATTAAAAAATCCTTTGTAACTTTGCAGTCGCAAAAGCCCCCTCCACCGTGTGGGTCGCTNTNATAGATGGTGAGCATAGCTCAGTTGGTTAGAGCGTCGGATTGTGGTTCCGAAGGTCGTGGGTTCGAGACCCACTGTTCACCCCCTAAAAACATTATCAACCGCCGGAGGCCTTAAATCAAGCTTCCGGCTTTTTTTATATGAAATTCGACCTTCAGGCAACGGCCCCGGGCTCTAACGCCCGCGCCGGAGTTATACACACCGACCACGGCGACATTCAAACGCCCATATTCATGCCCGTCGGCACCGTCGGGGCCATCAAGGCCGTGCACTTCACCGAAATGAAGGAGCAGGTTAAGGCCCAGATTATTCTCGGCNACACCTATCATCTCTATCTCCGCCCCGGCACCGAAGTGCTCCGCGCCGCCGGCGGCCTCCACAAATTCAACGGCTGGGACCGCCCGATTCTAACCGACAGCGGCGGCTTCCAGGTGTTTTCGCTCGCCGACAACCGCAAGCTAACCGAAGAGGGCGCCCACTTCCGCAGCCACATCGACGGCTCCCGCCATCTGTTCACCCCCGAAAAGGTGGTCGACATTCAGCGCACCATCGGCTCCGACATAATGATGGCGCTCGACGAATGCCCGCCCGGCAAGAGCGACTTCCGCTATGCGGCCAACTCGCTCGACCTGACCATGCGCTGGCTCCACCGCGGCTGGAAGCGATTCAAGGAAACCGAATGCCCCTACGGATACTCGCAAACGTTCTTCCCCATAGTTCAGGGATGCACCTACCCCGAACTGCGCCGCCGCGCGGCATCGGAAGTTGCCGAACTCGGCGCCGAGGGCAACGCCATAGGCGGCCTGGCCGTGGGCGAGCCCACAGAGGTTATGTATGAAATGATTGAGGTTGTCAACGAAATCCTCCCTGCCGACCGTCCCCGCTACCTCATGGGCGTCGGCACACCCGCCAACATTCTTGAAGCCATCGACCGCGGGGTAGACATGATGGATTGCGTGATGCCCACCCGCAACGGCCGCAACGGCATGCTCTTTACCGACCACGGCATCATGAACATGCGCAACGCAAAGTGGGCCACCGACTTTTCGCCGATTCAGGAAGATGGCGCCGCAGAGGTTGACCGCATATACTCCAAGGCCTATCTGCGCCACCTTTTCCACGCCCAGGAAATCCTGGCCATGCAGATTGCCTCGATTCATAACCTTGCATTCTATCTGAGCCTCGTAGGCCAGGCACGCGAGCATATCCTTGCCGGCGACTTTGCCCAATGGAAAGCCCGCAAGGTTGAAGAAATCACCCGTCGCCTATAATCCCCCGATTCAGCGCATTGAAAATCCTCGACCGCTACATAATCCGTAAGTTTTTAGGAACTTTCCTGTTCTCGCTGGGCCTGATTCTGGCGATAACGGTTATGTTTGACATCAACGAGAAGCTCGATGCGTTTCAAAAGGCTCCGCTGCACGCAACCATTTTCGACTATTTCCTCAACTTTCTCCCCTACTTTGCCAATCAGTTCAGCCCGCTGTTCGTGTTCATTTCGGTTATTTTCTTCACCTCGAAGATGGCCGGAAACTCCGAAATCATAGCCATACTGTCGTCGGGTGTCAGCTTCAACCGCCTGATGCGCCCCTATATGATTTCCGCGGCAATCATCGCCGCCGCCACGCTGGTACTGTCGGCCTACATCATCCCTCCGGCCAACGTCAAGCGCCTGGAATTCACCAACACCTACGTTAAAGACCGTCGCGTTGCCGTTATAGCCAACGTGCAGATGCGCATAGGCCCGGGCGAGGTGGTTTACTTCGGCGACTTTTCGGCATCTAACGAACGCGGCTCGCGCTTCAGCCTCGACAAGTTCGAAGGCAACCGCCTGGCGTNGCGCCTCACCGNCCAGTCTGCAATTTACCGCGGNGGCTACTCCTGGCGCCTGCGCAACTNCTCNGNGCGCACCTTTNGCCACGACCGCGAAATTCTCCGCACCGGCATGGTGCTCGACACCGTAATCCCCATCGCGCCCAACGACATTATTGTGTCGCGCAACGACCAGGAAAAAATGACCTCGCCGGAACTTGCCCGCTACATCGACCGCCAGCGCCAGCGCGGCGTTGCCAACGTAAAGCAATTCGAAATCGAATATCACCGCCGCTACGCATCGTGTGTCGCCGCCTTTATCCTCACGGTTATCGGCATGTGCCTGTCGTGTCGCAAGGTCAAGGGGGGCATGGGCCTCAACATCGGCATCGGCCTGGTTCTCAGCTTTGCCTACATCCTGTTTATGGGCGTAACGCAAACCTTTGCAATCAATGGACTGACGTCGCCCTGGCTTGCCATGTGGATTCCCAACATAGTCTTTTCATTCATCGCCATCGCCCTCTATATCCGCGCCAACCGCTACTGATATGGCTAAATACCTGACCATCGAGGCCCCCTCGCAGGCCAAATTCACCGAAAAGATGAGCCGCTTTCTCGGCTTTGCCTATCCGGCGGCATCGGTCGACGAAGCCAAGGAGCTGATGGAGAANCTCAAGCGCGAATACTGCGACGCNCGCCACGTTTGCTGGGCGTGGGTAATCGGCGCCGACGACCAACCCCACACATATTCGACAGACAACGGCGAGCCTTCGGGCACCGCCGGGCGCCCCATATTGGGCCAGATTAACTCGCGCGGGCTGAGGAATGTGGTCGTGGGGGTTGTGCGCTACTTCGGGGGCATCAAGCTCGGTACACCCGGACTGATTGCGGCCTATAAGCAGGCTGCAGCCATGGCCCTCGACGAGGCCACCATAATCGAGGCCGAAGAAATGGTTGAAATAACCCTGACGTTTGCCTACGCCGAAATGAACGACATTATGCAGCGCGTAAAAGGGATTCCGCAGGCCCGCATTCTCGACCGACAGTTCGACAACACCTGCCGCCTGCGCCTGCTGCTGCCCAAATCCGACGCNCCCNCCCTACAACAATAATTTGAAAAAAGTTGCATGAAGTTTGGGGNTAAAGGAATTTTTGACTAAATTTGTTGCCAAATTTACTAAAACCAAAATTATGAACAAAGCTACTCTCGTTTCGATAATCCACCAGTTCAAGGACCCNNCNAAAACCGCCATCAACCGCCTGATGGATGCCGAAACCGGAACCTGGACCCCAATTTCATGTGCAGAATTTAAAGAGGCGGTGCTTCAGGCATCTGCCGCCCTAATCCGGCTGGGGCTGGAGGTTCAGGAGGCCGTAGGTATCTTCTCGGAAAACCGCCCCGAATATCTTGCGGCAAGCTTTGCGGCATGGCAAACCCGCGGCCTGACCGTAGGCATCTATGCCACCTCGACCGCCGAACAGGTTAAATTTCTGATCAACGATGCCCATATNCGCATAATGGTNGTNGGCTCGCAAAGCCACTACGATATTGCCCGCGAGGCCGGNGTGAAGCAGATAATTGCAATTGACCCGGCNGTTAAATTCGCAGCCGACGANACCNCCTCGCTGAGCTGGACCAAGTTCAAGGCCCTGGGCAAGGAAGCCGACGACGAAACCCGCCTCGAAGTTGACCGCCGCGCACGCGAAACCAACAGCAAAGACATTGCAACTCTGCTCTATACATCGGGCACCACCGGTCAACCCAAAGGCGCGATGCTCACCCACCACTGCTTTAACGTTGCGCTCGACATACACAAAGACCGCCTGACGAACCTATCGGACCAGGACACCTCGTTGAGCTTCCTGCCTATGACCCACGTTTTCGAGCTGGCATGGTGCACCTTCTGCCTCTTTATGGGCATAGCCATTTCGGTCAACGAAGACCCCAANCGCANNCAGCGCTCAATCCGCGANGTGCANCCTACCTGCATGTGCTCGGTGCCCCGNTTCTGNGAAAAGGTTTACGCCATANTNCNGGAAAAGTTGTCGAAAATGGGCTTCGTGTCGAAGGCAATGATGAACCGCGCCCTCAACGTTGGTCGCCGCCGCAACCTCGACTATGTTCGCAAAGGGCTTCCGGTGCCCGGCATGCTCGAACGCGAATATCAGATGTATAACAACCGCGTATTCCGCAAGGTGCGCACCCTCATTGGCGTAAACAACGGCAACATGTTCCCCACCGCCGGCGCGCCTATGGCTCCGGCAATCATTGAGTTCTGCCANGCNATCGGCATCAACATCGTTATCGGCTACGGNCTGAGCGAAACAACNGCCACNGTTACCTGNTTCCCGNAAACNAACTTNGTNATNGANTCNGTNGGCACNGTNATGCCNGANCTGAAAATCCGCATTGGCGACAACAACGAAGTGCAGGTTAAGGGCGGAACGGTTATGGAGGGCTACTTCAACAACCCCGAGGCTACCGCCGAGGCCTTTACGGCCGACGGCTGGTTCCGCACCGGCGACGCAGGCCGCATTGATGCCGACGGCAACCTTTACCTTACCGAACGCATCAAAGACCTGTTTAAAACATCGAACGGAAAATACATTGCCCCGCAGGCGCTGGAAACCCGCCTGGGCCGCGACGCGGTTTTTGAACAGGTGGCAATCATCGGCGACCGCCGCAAGTTCGTAACGGCGCTGATTGTTCCCAACTACGACATTTTGCGCTCGTGGGCCGACAATCGCCGCCTGGGCCATCTCACCGACGAGGAACTGTCGAAAAACCCGCGCGTTATCGACTATATTCAGCAGCGCATCGAAGAGCTGACGGCCGACCTGGCGCCGTTTGAACACATCAAACGCTTCGCCCTGCTCACCGAGCCGTTCTCGGTTGAAGCAGGCACGCTGACCAACACCCTGAAAATCAAGCGCCGCGTGGTTGCCGACAAGTACGCAAACCTTATCGACTCCCTCTACGCCGACGCATAACCGCCCTTAGGCGAAGGTGTCGGCAATCGATGCGATAGAGTCGAAAATGGAGTCGACCGAACCGGTGCCGTTAACCGGATAGTAGCTGAGGCGGCGGTTGTAGTACTCCTTCAAAGGTTCTGTCTGGCGACGATAAACGTCGAGACGCTTGGCTATGGTCTGCTCGTTGTCGTCGCTGCGGCCGCTGGCCAGACCGCGCTTAATCAGGCGCTGGGTCAGTTCCTCTTCGGGCACTTCCAGACCAATTACGCCATGAACCTTGGTTCCGCGCTTTTCAAGCATTTTCTCCAGCGCTTCGGCCTGGGGAATGGTGCGGGGAAAGCCGTCGAAAATAACGCCCGTGGCTTCCGGATGGCTATCAAGCTCGTGTTCGAGAATATCAAGCATCAGCTCGTCGGGAATCAGGTTGCCCTTTGAAATAAAGGCATCGGCAACCTTGCCCAGCTCGGTTCCGCGTGCAATGTGGTCGCGCAGAAGTTCGCCGGTCGAAATATGGTGGAGGCCGTAGCGTTCAATAAGCCGTTCGCTCTGCGTTCCTTTGCCGGAACCGGGAGCACCGAAAATTACGAGATTCATAGCCGATTAGGATTCTTGGTTTAAAACGTAGATATCTTTGAGGTTACGGGCTTGCCCGTCTAGGTCGAGGCCATAGCCGATAATGAATTTCGACGGAATGGTGAAGCCGATATAGTCGGGATTGAGTTTCTCAACCAGTGCATCGGGCTTGAAAAGCAGGGTGGCGACCTTAACGTCGGCAGGCTCCTGCTCCTTGAGGTCGTTGAGGAACTTGGCCATGGTGCGGCCGGTGTCGATAATGTCTTCAACAACGATTACCGGACGGCCTTTAACCGACTCTGTAAGGCCGACAACCTGGCGGACCTGGCCCGACGACTCGGTGCCGGAGTAGCTCTGAAGGCGCACAAAGGCAATCTGCGCATCGCAATCGAGATTCATGAACAGGTCGGATGCAAAGGGAAATGCGCCGTTTAACACGCACACCAGAAGCGGGTTGCGGCCGCGATATTGTTCGGTAATTTCAGCAGCGATTTCGCCAACACGCTTGGCTATTTGGTCAGAGGTTATGAACGGCTTGAANGTCAGCCCGTTATATGTTACAGTTTTCATTCTTAAAGAAATATTTCCACAAAGTTAGCCATTTTTTTTGAATTACGACCAAACTTTGCGCAATAATTTATATTTTTCACCAACAATGGCCGCAACGTTAGGAACGTTCGGAAAAATTTCGTAACTTTGCGTTGTGAATCAACAATTGGAAGTCAACGTTGGCGAGCTGATTAAAAAGCGGGCCCCCGGCTACTACAAGTGGATTCCGGCCGCGGCAATCCGTGCGCTGGAACGCTATGTGTGTCAAGACGAACTCAACCGCCTGCTCAGCGTAACGGCCGGTCTCACCGGCTCGGCCTTTGCCGAAGCGATATTGCGCGAGCTCGGCGTAGGCTACTCGATTGAGAACGCCGAGCGGCTCCCCGCCGTGCAAACGCCGGTAACCTACGTGAGCAACCACCCGCTGGGCGCCCTCGACGGCATCTGCCTCATCGACTGGGTTGGGCGGCGCCACGGCTGCGAACCGGCCTTTGTGGTCAACGATCTGCTTTCAGTCGTTAAACCNCTCAACAACGTTTTNCTCCCCATCAACAAACACGGTCGCCAGAGCCGCGGAGCCGTCAGCGAGGTCGACAGCGCGTTTGCCGACGCCGCGCGCCCCGTAATCATGTTCCCGGCCGGCATCTGCTCGCGCCAGCAACAGGCCGGCGGCGAAGTCCGCGACCTGAAGTGGAACAAAATGTTTGTGCAAAAAAGCGCCGAAGCGGGCCGCACCGTAGTGCCCCTGCGCTTCGACGGCGAAAACTCGCCGGCCTTTTACCGCCTGGCGCGCCGACGCCAAAAACTCGGGCTGAAATTCAACCTCGAAATGCTCCGNCTGCCCCGCGAGCTGGTTGACGGTGCCGGAAAACAGTTTACCATCAAAATCGGAGCCCCCATTCCCAACGACCAACTGCTGCGCGGCCACGAAGCCGCCGCCCAGGCCGCGGGAATCAGAGACTACATATACACCTTATAATAATATGAACGCACCCGTCATCGACCCCATACCAACCCAACAGCTAAAGTCGGAGCTCACCCCCGACCGGCTTCTGCGCCACAGCAACCGCGGAGGCAACGAGCTCTACGTTGTTGACTCGAAATGCGCCCCCAACGTAATGCGCGAAATCGGCCGCCTGCGCGAAATAGCCTTTCGCCTCGGAGGCGGCGGCACGGGTCAGGAGGTGGACATTGACGAATTCGACCTGATGGACCCGCCCCTGAAGCAACTGGTGGTGTGGGACCCGCGCACCGAGCAGATTGTCGGCGGCTACCGCTACATTCTCGGCCGCGACGTGCAAACCCAGATCGACGGCTCGCCGCGAATCGCCACGGCCCACATGTTTCGCTTCTCCAAGGAGTTCATGACCGACTACCTGCCCTACACCATTGAGCTGGGTCGCTCGTTTGTTAGAATCGAGGCGCAGGCCACCCGCCACAGCGGCGCCATTTTCGCCCTCGACAACCTCTGGGACGGCCTCGGAGCCCTCACGGTCAAACACCCCGAAATCAAATATCTGTTCGGCAAGGTCACCATGTATCCGAACTATGACCAGGAGTGTCGCAACATGATTCTCCACTTCTTCAACACCCACTTCGGCGACCCCGACGGCCTGGTGCGCCCGATAATCCCGCTCAACACCCACTCCGACCGCCAAGCCCTCGACCGGCTCTTTCCCGCGGGTGGCACCTTGCGCGACGACTACGTTCACCTGAACCACCTGGTGCGCGAACATGGCTTCAACATTCCGCCGCTGGTCAACGCCTACATGACCCTGTCGCCGACCATGCGCTATTTCGGCACAGCCATCAACTCCGAATTCGGCGACGTTGAAGAAAGCGCCATACTCATAACAATCAGCGACATCACCGAAGAAAAAAAACGACGCCACATCGATTCATATCATCCCAATGAACAATAACGCCACTTCAGCCCCGGGTCGCACGGTCTGCGACTTAACAGTTGAATCAAACCAACCGCTTGGACCGCTCTACGGCCTGATTGCCCTGCGCGCCGACGGCCCGCTGCCTCAGATGTTTGCCGGCCAGTTTGCGCAAGTACGCATCGACCGCTCGAAAACCACCTTTCTGCGCCGACCCATATCAATCTGCACGGCCGACCCCGAAGCCGGGCGCATTGAGCTGCTCGTTCGTCGCGCCGGAGCCGGTACCGACGCACTGCTCGCCGTTGAACCGGGCGAAAAGGTTAACATGCTGCTTCCGCTCGGCCGCGGATTCTCCATGCCCGCCAATGCCGACGAAAAACTGCTGCTGATTGGCGGCGGCGTAGGCGTTGCCCCGATGCTGGCCCTCGGCCTGGAGCTCAAAGCCAAGGGTTTCAACCCCGAATTTCTGCTTGGCGCACGAACCGCCGCCGACCTGCTGCTGCTCGACCGCTTTGAAGCAATCGGCCCGGTGCACATCACCACCGACGACGGCTCGGCCGGCACAAAAGGAGTGGTTACCGCCCACAAGCGCCTCAATCAGCCGGTTAACCGCATATATTGCTGCGGCCCGAAACCGATGATGGTCGCCGTGGCCAAAGTTGCCACCCGACTTGGCGCCACCTGCGAAGTGAGCCTCGAAAACATGATGGCATGCGGCGTGGGCGCCTGCCTCTGCTGCGTAGAAAAAACAACCAAGGGCAACGTGTGTGTCTGCACCGAAGGCCCCGTATTCAACATAAATCAACTGACATGGCAAGACTGAGCGTTAACATCGGCTCGCTGCAGCTGAAAAACCCCGTAATGACCGCCAGCGGCACGTTTGGCTACGGCACCGAGTTTGCCGACCTCATGGACCTTTCATCGCTCGGCGGAATAATAGTTAAAGGCACCACCCTCCACTCCCGCGAGGGCAACGTCTAGCCGCACATGGCCGTAACCCCCTCGGGCATGCTCAATGCCGTGGTCCTGCAAAACAAAGGGGTAAACTACTTCGCCGAAAAGATATATCCCCGGATTCAGAACCTCGACACCCAGGTTATTGTCAACGTCAGCGGCGCCTCGGTCGACGACTACGTGGGCGTTGCACAGCGCCTGAGCGAACTGCCCAAAATCCGCGCCATCGAGGTCAACATTTCCTGCCCCAACGTTAAACAGGGGGGCATGGCGTTCGGCACCACCGCCAAAGGCGCCGCCTCGGTAACCGCAGCCCTTCGCCGTGTCTGGGACCGCACGCTCATCGTCAAACTCAGCCCCAACGTTACCGACATCACCGAAATAGCCCGCGCGGTTGAAGACGAAGGCGCCGACTCGGTGAGCCTCATAAACACCCTTCTCGGCATGGCCGTCGACGTTGAACGCCGCCGCCCCTGCCTGTCGACCATCACCGGCGGACTGTCCGGCCCGGCGGTGCGCCCCGTGGCCGTGCGCATGGTATGGCAGGTTGCCAAAGCAGTTAAAATCCCCGTAATCGGCCTCGGAGGCATAACCTGCGGACGCGACGCGCTCGAATTTCTCATGGCCGGCGCCACCGCCGTTCAGGTCGGCACCGCCAACTTCCTCGACCCCGCTATCAGCCAGAAAATTGTAGGCGAAATCGAGGAGTATTGCCGGCGCAACAAAATTGCCGACATCCGCGAGATAATCGGAATTATCTGAACTGACACTGAATTTTAACGTTCTATTTAAGATTTTTTAACTCTTTACCCACTCCAAGGTAAACGAATTATTGTTAAATTTGCGGAGCTAATCACCAGCTCACAATTAAATAAACTGACAAAAATTAACAATTTTAACTAAATTTAAACCTATCATTCACTTAATAATCACCTTAAATATAAACCATTAACACTCCTTTCTCCAAAATCGCTGCCTAAACCGACCGCGCGCCTCTTCGGCTCGCTTTCTGCCGTTTAGCCAGCCGCTATCTGCACGAAAATCTTAAATAATCAATCACTATCATCAATCACAGAATGAGAAAAAGTACCTTACATTGGCGCTATGCCCTGCTCGGGCTCGTTGCCATGACCATGATGGCACCCGCGTCGGCCTTCGCCGCCGCNTCGCCGTCGGGCGCTCCGCAAGCCGAATCATCGACGGCGAAGCGTACTGTGACCGGCACGGTCGTTGATGCCGTCGACGGTGAGCCCCTCCCCGGCGCTACCGTTGCCTGCATTGGCGAAAAGGCCGCAATTACCGCTACCGACATTGATGGTAACTTCAGCCTCAGCATTCCCATGAAAAAGAATGTTACCCTGCTCGTTACCTACGTCGGCTATAAAGAAATGCGTGTCCCCGTCGGCGACCTCGGCTACGTGAAAGTAGAAATGAAGGGCGACGACAACACTCTCGATGAAGTCGTAGTTGTTGGTGCCGGCACCCAGAAACGTGTGTCTGTAACCGGCGCTATCACCTCGGTTAAGGGCGATGACCCCACACTCCCCTCAACCAACCTCACCACCGCCCTGGCAGGTAAAA
>WFLX010042845.1_pt1 | contig 11928 bp, 14 predicted proteins | sample 4967041 | NCBI WGS metagenome assembly WFLX01 (sample SAMN12857096, study PRJNA449069) | gut metagenome | isolation source: stool from male and female vole | host: Microtus ochrogaster | place: USA:Florida | collected 2017 | reverse complement strand
CAGGCGATACTTGCCGACAAGTTAGGGCTGTCAGAGAAGCAGCTTGCCCATGTGACTAATTCAGAGCCGGGAAGCGGGCTTATCCTGTTTGACAACGTGGTCATCCCGTTTATTGACAAGTATCCCACAGACACAAAGACCTATGCGATCATGAACACGAAGCCGGAGGAAAGCGTGAAGCAGGAGGGAAATTAAAAAATAATGGAGGAAAAAAAGGAAAGACAATCGGCAGACAGTAAAACGCAGGACGGCTTTTCACAGGAACAAAATGACTCTTCAGAGGAGGGCGGAGGGGAACAGAGGGAAGAAGCCAAGGAGTCCAGAGACGATTACCGCCGCAGGGATACTTACCACCAAAGCGAGAGAAAGGGCAGATACCGCAGGCGTGAACATCAGGACAGGGAACGTACAAAAAACTCTGACTTCGGGCGTGATTTCCAGACAAAGGACACTACTTTTGCAAAGGGCGAAGAACCGGAGTTTCGGGGCAGCAAGAAATTAGACAGACTACAAAGGGAAGCAGAAAAAGCCAGAAAAAAGACTGAAGCAGCAAGGAAGAAGCTCCCAAAGACAAAGGAATATGCTTTCGAGCGTGTTTTTGATGAAAAGGCAGGCAGGGCAAAATATGTGCTGACCGCCGTGGTTAAGGATAAGCCTTTCAAAGAGGACAGTCTGGTAAAAATGGTAACGAACAGAGCTGAATCGGAGGCTGCTGGTTATGCGCATGGCAAGATTGCCGAAGTGGAAAAGGAAAACTCCGCCGTGGAAGGCGCACACAAGGTGGAACAGAAAGGCGAAGATGCCTACCGTTTTGTAAAGCGCCATTACAAAAGCAAAGGACAAAGGCAGCGTGAGAAAGTGGCGAGGCTGGAGAAAAAGCAGTTTCAAAAAGAAGTCAATTTCCGTTATCAGAAGTTTTTGGAAGAAAATCCTGAAATGCAGGAAAAGACCTTAAAAAAACAGATACAGAAAAGATTGCAGAAACAGCGTATCAAGCGTGAGTATGCAAAGGCAAGGCGGGCAGGGCAGGCAGTGAAGAACACAAAGGAAGCGGTTACGAAGTCTGCCAATTTTACGACAGCGGTTGCGAAAAAATTGCAGGAGATGGCGGCAAAAAACGCATCGCTCCTTGTAACTGTTGGAGCTTTTGCAATCCTGCTTGTTTTGCTGATGGCTTCCATATCGTCCTTCGGGACGATGTTCTCGGACGGCATGAGTAACACGCTGGCAGGGAGCTATATGAGCGTTCCGGCAGAGATTGATGCGGCGGACTTGGCTTTTTCGGAGCTTGAAATGGAATTGCAGAAAGAGATTGATTCCATAGAGACCGATTATCCAGACTATGACGAATACCGCTATAACCTTGATGCAATCGGTCATGACCCGTTTGCGCTTATCAGTTACCTTTCCGCTGTCCATACGGAATTTACGGCGGCAGACGTGCAGAGTGAAATCGAGAGCCTTTTTGACGAGATGTATGAGCTGACCTTGAATCCCACTGAGGAAACGAGAACAAGGACGGTAACCAAGACAGGCACAAGGACAGTAACAAATGCTGACGGTACTACAAGTACGGAAACCTATACTTATGAGGAGGAAGAAGAATATACCGTAACCATACTTGAAGTTACGCTGACAGTAAAAGCCTTAAACGTGGTTGTTGCCGGACACATGAACAGCGAGCAGAAAGAGATCTATGGGCTTTACAATGAAACTCATGGTATGATACAGCAGTTTTACACGCCGCTTAACCTGTATTGGTACGATTATGTGAGCAGCTATTATGGTTACCGCATCAATCCGCTAACAGGGGCGGAACAGCTACACAGGGGTGTTGACATTGCAGTGCCGACAGGAACAATAGTTCTTGCGGCGATGGATGGAACAGTTACAACAGCCGCTTATGACAGCCATTATGGGAATTATGTCGTGATTGAGGACAGCAAGGGGTATTGTACCAAGTATGCCCACATAGACACGTTAAGTGTTAGTGCGGGACAGACCGTGAAGCATGGGGATACCATAGGAACAACGGGGAACACGGGGAGCAGCACCGGGAGTCATCTGCATATCGAATGCTTGTATGGAGGGGAGTATTATAACCCGTTATTCTATTTTGAAGCAGGGGAAGGAACGCTTTAAGGAGAAACCAATGCGCTGGGAAGCGGCAGGGAAAATTGAATTAGAAATAAATGCCCTTTTGGGGCATGGAAGGAGAAAAGATGTGACAAAGGAAAGGATTGAAAAAGAGCTGTCCAAAGTCCGAGAGCAGATTACAGAGTTGCAGGAAAAGCAGAAAGACTTGGAGAGTCAGTTACANATGGCAGAGGATGCAGAGAAAATGAAGTTTATCNAGAAAAATAAGATTNCTCTGGATCGNCTNATATTGNTTAATAAAGTCAGCGAGGAAGAAATTTTAAGTCTGCTCCAGAAGAAAGAGCAGGAGGAACAGTCAAAACAGACACAACAAACAGAAAGGGAGGCAGCAAGCCATGAACAAAAAAATGAAGATAAGTTATAGAGCGGTGTTATCGCTCATTTTATCCGCAGTATTATTCTGTATGCCCGCAGTGGCGTTTTCCATGAATGGGAACAATGTCATTGATGTGATGGCGGAAGGCGGAACCGTATCGGGCAATGACATAGAGCCGGTATGCATATGCGAGGACAAATGCGGTGTCTATGAGTATGACCACAACTGCAAGGTGTGCGTGGAAGATTATAAGCTCTGCGCCTATAAAAGACCGAATGTGTCAATCAGNATTAACAAGCCGGNNGGNTGGTTTAATGATACCGTGACAGTCACTTTCCAAGTGGCTGATGCAGCGCACACAGGGAATTTTGAGGTTGTCAGAATACAGGCAAAGATTGGGCAGAATGGGAGCTGGACGGATGTGACGGAAGATAGAAAGCTGGAAGTTTCCGAAAACTGTACCGTCTATGTGCAGGTCACAGACCAGAAAGGTAATACATATGAGAAAAACCGTGCAATTAAATGTTTTGACACTACAAAGCCCACGCTCAATGCGGCAGTCAGTGACGGACTGTTAAGTATTCAGGTGCATGACACCGATTCCGGCGCAAAGGCAGTCTATGTAAATGGGTATGAGTTTACGGAGCTTACAAATGGCACGTTGAATATCCGCCTGCAACAGTTTGATGCGGGGTATGAGTATTTTACTATTTCTGCAATGGACAATGCAGGGAATATGTCGGAAGTCTACAAGACAAAAAATCCGTATTACAAAGACCCTGCTGACGAGAGTGACGAGAATCCGGCGGCACAGCTCCCGGTAAATGCCGAAGCCACTAAGCCGGGCAGCGCCACAGCTACAGTCACGGAGCATACCAAGACGGACAGTAACGGGAACACTATTTCGCAGACACCAGAGGAACAGACAAAATTGGAATTTGCCGAAGCGGATGCCGCAGAAAGCGGGGATACGGAACAGGAATCGTCAGAGCAGGGGAAAGAATTTTACACGATCCAGACAGCATCGGACNAGNTNTTCTATCTGATCATTGACCGNGNCGGAGAGGAAGNAACGGTANATTTCCTCACGGAGATTACNGAAAATGACCTGNTNAACNNAACTTCCGATAACAGCGAAACACTGCCGAAAAACTCCGCTGCATTGGAATCTGCAATCCCGACAGGAGAAAGCGCTTTGCCGAATAATAACGGGGAAGTGCGGGAGGATACAAAGCAGACAGAGAAAGATACCGGAGAAGTGGAAAATACAGAAGGTACAGAGGAAAATGAATCGGAGGAAAAAGCGGCAGAGCCGAATCCGGTTATTTCCTATATCTTTATGGGCGTACTTGCAATAGCCTTTATTGGCGGAGCTTATTATTTTAAAGTAGTCCGCAAAAAGAAAGAGGACTTCATCGAGGACGAAGATGAGGAAGAGGAAGATGAGGAGTACGAGATCGAGGATGAAGAACAGGAGGATAGTGAAGAAGATTTTTTTGACGATAAGGAGGACGAGTAACTAGCAGTATGGAAGAGAAGAAATATTCCGTTATTTTGGCTGATCCCCCTTGGCATTACAAAGTATATTCTAAAAAGGGCGCAGGGAGAAGCGCAGAGAGCCATTATCCCACAATGAATATAGAAGATATTAAGGCACTTCCGGTAGCTGATATTGCAGACAAGGACTGTGCCTTATTTCTTTGGGTAACATTCCCCTGTCTTTTGGAAGGGCTGGAAGTGATGAAGGCATGGGGATTTACTTATAAAACGGTGGCATTTGTATGGGTAAAGCAGAATAAAAAGAGTACATCGCTCTTTTGGGGCATGGGCTATTGGACACGCAGCAACGTGGAACTGTGTATCTTGGCAACAAAGGGCAGACCGAAGCGTGTCAGCGCAGGGGTGCATCAGGTGGTGGTATCCCATATTGAGGAACACAGCAAAAAGCCAGCAGAAGTGCATCACAGAATTAACCGGCTTATGGGCAGCGTACCTAAGATAGAACTTTTTGCCCGTAGAAAAGCAGAGGGATTTGATGTATGGGGAAATGAAGTGGAATGCGATATTGAATTGACAGGAGGAAAAGAAAAATGCAATTAGTGATAGCAGAAAAGCCGAGTGTGGCACAGGCGATTGCCCGTGTGATCGGCGCAGATGAGAGAAAAGACGGGTACATGGAGGGAAACAGTTATCTTGTTTCATGGTGCATTGGGCATCTGGTTGAGCTAGCACAGCCGGATGCCTATTCTGATGCATGGAAAAAGTGGAATTACGAGAGTCTGCCCATGATACCGGAGGAATGGCAGACAGAAGTAAAAAGCGATACAGCGGCGCAGTACAAGGTATTAAAAGCGCTTATGCANGATGCAAGGGTGGACAGCGTTGTNTGTGCCACGGATGNTGGATAGTGCGGAGGGGNGACAANCAAATACAAATAAAAAAGGGACTTCCTCACTTCCCTAAAAGGCTATGANAGTAACGGTTATAGTCTNTTTTCTTGCGGTAANTANCGTATGAAATGAATCTCTATTTGGTGGCTTGAGGAAATATCCGTCTACAATATTTCACAGTACAAATATCCTGCAATAAACAGGCGAAAATTATAAATCCGCATCCGAAACGACTAATTTCATAAGTGGCAATATGTTTACGATCATAAGTGGCATTGTGTTTATATTCATTATTTGGCAAGTATATCTATCAATCATATCAATCAATACTTATACATCTAACTTTAGATGTACCACAAGGAGGGTAACTTTCTATGACACCATTAACAAAATACGAAATGGAAACAATCGTCAACTATAACGCAGGAGAGCAGACAGCCACCATTTATACGAGGGATAAAACAGTTATGCGGAAACTGAATAAACTTGTTGCAGATTATCCCGAAGTTTATAAGCTGATAGAGCATGATGAAGTGTCAAAGACATATTCCTGCCCGAAAACATACGTTACTTACCGTAAACCGAGAAAGCTAAGCGAGAAGCAGAGGGAACAGGCAAGAGAACAAATGAAACGCATCAATTCATACAGCAATTAGTTAGAAAAATGGCATATACTTATATTTTAAATATTAACCCATTGACAATGCGCAATGGGTGTTTTTGTGGAGGTGAGATAATGGAAGAAACAAAAGTATACGGCTATATGAGGGTATCGTCAAGGGAGCAGAACGAGGATAGGCAAAGGATAGCACTTCTTGAAATGGGAGTACCCGAAAAGAATATTTTCATGGATAAACTTTCGGGAAAAGACTTTGCCAGACCACAGTACAAAAAACTTTTGCGAAAACTTGATGAACATTCAGTGCTGTATGTAAAGTCGATTGACCGATTAGGCAGGAATTACAAAGACTTGAATGAGCAGTGGCGCATCATTACAAAAGAGCATAAGGCAGACATAGTAGTAATTGATATGCCAATACTTGACACGCGTAGGGAAAAGAACCTGCTAGGCACATTCATAAGCGACATCGTGCTTGCGCTGTTGAGCTTTGTAGCGGAAAATGAAAGGACTAATATCAGACAAAGGCAGGCAGAGGGCATAGCAGCAGCAAAGGCGAGGGGCGTAAAGTTTGGCAGACCACCGTTGCCGATCCCCGACAATTTTTATCAGGTGCATAAAGAATGGCGGGCGGGAAAAATCAGCATGGAAGAAGCTGGTAGACGGTGCAATATGTCCGCTAAGACCTTTTACTGTAAGGCTAAAAAGTATGAAAAGTCTACTTAATCAGATTGGCTTTATTTCTATAAAAGTATACTTTTTTTCGGATAAACAATATTCAGTTGTTTTTGTGGAAATTAACAAAGATTTTTGCGGATTTTTTTACTTTTTTATGATATAATGGTAAAAGTAATTTGTATGTAATGTAATCTGAAAATGTATACTTTTCTCCTGATATTCCGAAAGTGAAAGTTTTAGGGGGATTAGTTGTGTTTTCGTATGGAGGGAAACATGGCAAAAAACGGAGCTTTGAATAAGGCGAGTATCGCTAAAGAAGATGAGTTTTATACCAAAATGTCGGATATAGAAAAAGAACTGAAGCATTACAAGGGGCATTTTAGGGATAAAGTAGTTTTCTGTAATTGTGACGATCCTGAAACGAGTAACTTTTGGAAATATTTTGAGTTGAATTTTGAGTTTTTAGGTCTAAAAAAACTGATAGCAACACATTATGAGGACAGTAAGCCGTCATATAAACTGGAACTGGTACGCGACGAAAACGGTGATTGCAGAATAGACAATCAAGATATTGTAAAAACACCATTAGTGCAGAATGGGGATTTCAGAAGCCCAGAGTGCATAGAGATTATGGACAGTGCAGATATAATAGTTACAAATCCCCCGTTCTCTTTGTTCCGCGAATACATTGCCTTGCTTCTTGAGTATCAAAAGAGTTTTTTAGTAATTGGAAGTCAGAACAATGTCACATACAGAGAAATATTTCCGCTGTTAAAAGATAATAAGTTGTGGCTAGGTTATCACAGTGGCGATATGGAATTTGTTGTACCCGATTATTATAAACCGAGAGCAACAAGGTATCGTGAGGAAAACGGAATCAAGTACCGAAGCATGGGTAATATTTGTTGGTTTACTAACCTTGATATTGAGAAGCGTCACGAGAACTTGATTTTATATAAGGCATACTCAGGAAGTGAATATTATGAGTATATAAACTACAATGGAATAAATGTAAATAAGGTGGCAGAAATACCATGCGACTATAATGGAGTAATGGGTGTGCCTATCACATTTATGGACAAGTATAACCCCGAACAGTTTGAGATTATGGGTATTGACGGGGGAGATATGGGAGTCAGCTACGGAGTAGGGGCAGAGCTTTCCAAAGAGGAATGTAGCGAACTGTTTAATGAACATAAAGGCTTTAGGCGGGGCAAGCTATGTTATCGCAATGAAGCAGGAGAGTTGCAGATGTGTTATAGAAGAATCTTAATCCGCAGGAGGGAACAGTCACATGGAAATTAAAATGCACGAAATTCCAATCCGAGAAGTATTTGGCGGTTACAAGGACAGCCAAGAAAACGGTGTTGTAGCTTATGGCGGTAAACTGAATGTGCGCCCAGCATTTCAAAGAGAGTTTGTTTATAAAGACAAACAGCGCGATGAAGTCATTAACACAGTGCGTAAGAATTTCCCTTTGAATGTCATGTACTGGGTTAAATCAGCAGACGGTTATGAGCTGCTAGACGGTCAACAGAGAACGCTCAGCATATGCCAGTACCTTAACAGCGAGTTTTCCATTGACTATCAATTCTTTCATAACCTTACGGAAACCGAAAAGGAACAGATATTGCAGTATCGGCTCATGGTGTATATATGTGAGGGCGATGACAAGGAAAAGCTTGATTGGTTCAAGATAATCAACATAGCGGGCGAAAAGTTGACCAATCAGGAGTTAAGGAACGCAATATATACGGGCACATGGCTGTCAGAAGCAAAAAAGTATTTCAGCAAAAACCAATGTCCCGCATACAGCATAGCCAGTGACTATATGAATGGAACACCGATAAGACAGGATTATTTGGAAACAGTGCTGTATTGGATTGCCGAAAAAGAGGACATAGGGATTGAACTCTATATGGCAAAGCACCAACACGATCCGAACGCAACAGAGCTATGGCTGTACTTCCAAAGTGTGATGAATTGGGTTAAGGCAAATTTTGTCGTATACCGAAAAGAAATGAAAGGCGTGGATTGGGGATTGCTTTTTAATCAATATGGTGCGCAGACATATGACGCGAAGAAACTGGAAGAAACCATATCAGTGCTTATGGCTGATGAAGATGTTACAAAAAAGTCGGGTATCTATCCATATGTCATTGACGGTGACGAACGCCACTTGAGCATAAGGTCATTTACACCAAAGATGAAGCGTGAAGCATACGAAAGGCAGAAAGGAATCTGTATTAAATGCTTACAGCATTTTGAGTTTGGCGAAATGGAGGGTGACCACATAACACCTTGGCACGAGGGCGGGGCAACAACTGCTGATAACTGCCAAATGCTATGTAAAGATTGCAACAGAAGAAAGTCGGGAAAATAAACACAGCTTAGATTGGCAAATCAAATTGAGTATTGTTATCAGAAAAGGTTATCATCGGGAATATGTTCCATGATATCCTCAACATTGCAATGGAGAATATTGCACAGTCTGTCGATTGTAATAACCTGCACGTTCCTGTTGTGCCTCAAGCGGTCTAATTGGGAACGGTTTATATTGTATTTGGTATAGAGGTCATATTGTGTAATGTCTTTCTCTTTCATGGTAACCCATAAACGGTCATATTTTATCATTTTAATCACAGCCTTTGTATAACAATTACTTGCATTGTGTTAATTATCCTAGTAAAATTGGCGCAATGATAGTGTTCGCGAAAAGACACTAACAGTAGACAAAGTTAATTGTAAAGCGATAAAAAGCGAATCATATTTTGAAAGGGGCAGCCGAAAGCATGGAAATAGTCAGAACAGGGGCAAGAGAGGTCAAATTCTATTTAGATACAGCTTTCATATCTCAATATGAACTTGATTTTGAAACATTTGAAAAGAGAAAGCCATTTACCGCAAAAATNGTTGATGATTTNCTGAACCTTGCAAATGAGAAATACGGGTTNGATTTTGATGAACATGACACNCCTAAAGCAGTCTATGTTGCAGAGGATCGTGTGGTAATGGTTTTTGAAAAAAGAAATCAGGATAACTTTGAAATAGAGGAAAATGAGGAACTGGAGATTATGAGAGGCATTAGGGAAATATTCCGTTTTCTGCCAGACGAAAGGATATACTTTGAGAAAATGGAGATTGAGGAAAAAGGAAAGCTGTTAGAAGAAATTAGAAATGATGACAATATGACCTACATAAGAGAAAACTTTATTGTGTGCGATTGACAAGGAGGTAAGAGAATGGAATTTATTGCTAATTGTTTTGGAGTGCTTGNAATAGCCTATTTTGTATCACTTCCGTTTATANNGGCGTGGGTGTTCTNTCATAAAATCAAATGCCGAAAAATAGAGGAATGCAGCAACAGAAAATGTAAGTATTGGCAATATTGCGAGCATAACTATGNGGAACGTAAGAAAGACGAGTNAGAGTTAAGAAAACAGATGTTGTTGCATAGTTTAGGGTTAACGGAAGAATAATTNGACAGAAAATATTCATAAAAGGAATAATTTCAGAAGTGGAAAAAGGTCATATATTCACAGTCATTATTTGGCAGGTATATCAATCCATCATATCAACATTTATACATCTAACTTTAGATGTACCACAGGGAGGAGATGAAAAACTAAATACTGTTTACTTTTGGTAGTGGTTTATCCTAACGGACAATCTGCTACTTTTTTATTTTCAGCAACTAAAAACACAGCACAGAGAGAGCGAGGTATTGAAAATGATTGAGAACAACAATGAAGTCAGCAAAGATTTAGAAAAGGCATTGCAGGCATTGGAACAGGCGAAACAGCGTNTAGNTAATNAGAAGAAANAGCANAATGAGAAAAAACNTAAAGCCGAGAACCACCACAAGTACATCATGGGCGGCATTGTCGTGAAGTATTTCCCCGACTGTTACAGCTTTGACGAGGACGAGTTGAACCGTATCTTATCAGCGGCATTGCAAACAAANGANTGNCAGCAAGTTANCACAAAAATCANATCGGAAAGCCGAGAAACAACTCCCCCACAATCCACTANCCCCAATGCCGAAAATGAAAGCGAGGACGATACGGAATGACAAGAGCCGAGAAACTGAAAAGCCGAGGTAACGCAATCACCCCGTTTACGGGGTGCGCACAGATATACCACCAGAGGTGGTATGTGCGCTCTCCGAGGGGCAAGTTTCACTTGCATGGACTCCTGCGGAGGGCGTTGTCTGTCTTGCGACAGCCAAAAGGGGAAACGACAATTCCCCTTCGCAAGCTGCGCTTGCTACCCTTTAGTGAACTTTGCGTTCAGACAAAAGCCAAAGTGCGGCTTTTATCTGCCCACAAAGTCTATGGGTGCGCCCCACTACCTTATTGGCAGAATGTAGGTGTTGTATATGGGTAGTGTNACNAANCAGGCAAGCACACGTTTNTCCATAGTCAANCGGAGCAAAGGGCAGTCGGCNGTTGAGAAAGCNTCNTANATCAGCAGNAGTNTTCTTGTGAGCGANTATGACGGGCAGACCTACCGCCCNAAATACCATGANGATTTAGTCCACAGTGAAATCTCNCTNCCANCCAANGCACCCANAGAATATGCAGACCGAGCCACNTTATGGAACGCTGTTGAACTGTCAGAGAAAGGGCAGAAATCACAGCTTGCGAGAATGTTAAAAGCGTCACTTCCCAACGATTGGAGTTATGAACTTGCGGAGGAAGTCGTGAGGGATTATGTGCAGAGAAATTTTGTTGACAAGGGAATGTGTGCGGATTGGGCAATCCATGACAGCGAGAATGACAAAGGACAGCGCAATCTCCATATCCATGTTTTACTCACCATGCGCCCTATCACTGAAAACGGGGAATGGGGAGCAAAAANAAAAAANGTTTATGTCCTTGATGAAAANGGGGAGCGTGTTCCCTTGATTNATAAAAAGACAGGTCAGCAGAAAGTGGATNACCGCAACCGCAAACAGTGGAAATGTCAGACAGTNGAAAGCACCGACTGGAACAGCCAAGAAAACGCCAAGATGTGGCGGAAAGATTTAGCCGACACAATCAACGCCACCAATGAGCAGTTGGGGATTGCGGTTCGTTGGGAACACCGTTCTTTTAAGGAGCAGGGGATTGACAGAGAGCCGACGATCCATATAGGGGCGACTGCCAATGCTTTAGAGCGCAAGGGCATACAGACCGAGAGGGGAAACATCAATCGGGAAATCATCAGGCGCAACATGATGTTGGAACAGGCAAAGGCAATGCTTGAACTTGCCAAGCAGGAAGTACAGAGCATACAGTATGCCAAGATTAGAAATGCGGCAGTCAGCGTGAAGAATGAAGTCCTTGAAATGATTGCGAAAGTGNNGNAACGGAAAGNCAGACTTGACNTGCCGATTGTCAGCGGAAANCACCTAAGAAAAATATCCGACCGAACNGCCTTGCAGTCAGCCGANAATGCAGANAANTTTATCNCCACAAGGAAGATAGACANCTTTGAGAGCCTTGCAAAATTTACAGCANATACNGANCAGAAATANGGACAGCTTGACAGCGTACATTTATCAAAGGGGCAGAAACTAAGCCGATTAAAGGAACTGTCAAAAATGTATGCCCTCTATGAGCCATACCGCACCACCTACAAAGAGAGCCAGTCACTAAAAGGAATTGCAAAAATGAAGTTTGACAAGGAGCATAAAGAGAGCCTTGCCAAATATCCCGAAATGCGTGAGCGTTTGCAGAACCTTTTGGAACAGGGCGAGAAGATAACACCGAAACAGTGGAAAGCGG
>WFLX010010484.1_pt2 | contig 11933 bp, 11 predicted proteins | sample 4967041 | NCBI WGS metagenome assembly WFLX01 (sample SAMN12857096, study PRJNA449069) | gut metagenome | isolation source: stool from male and female vole | host: Microtus ochrogaster | place: USA:Florida | collected 2017 | reverse complement strand
GGTACGGTGACGGTGCCTTACGGCTACGAAATTCAGGGTGAGCCCAACGTGTCTTCGACCCAGTGGCGCAGTATCGCCGATGCAACCACGGGCAAGTACTATTTCAAATTTGCCCAGGGTACAGGCGACTTCTGGATTGACCTCCAGCACCTTATCCTAAAACCCGGTGCACCTATCCTGAAACTTGACACTGCCAAACATGCAGGTATCACCGGCGACGCTAACAAGTACCTCGAAAAGACCCCCGGCTTCACGCCCATGTGGTAAGAACCCGGTCAGGTTCAAGCCTAAGAGATATTCGCAAAAGGGATTGACCCGGTTTGGGGTCAGTCCCTTTGTGATTTCTGCAGAAAGGGATTTTGGTTTGCGTGAGTAGAATATTATTATTAATTTTGTGGTATGAAGCGTGTTTGTTTCATCACGTCAACCCGAGCGGACTGGGGGCTGCTGAAGCCCTTGGCAGCCATGGTACGCGAAAGCGGCAGTATGGAACTGCAAATAATAGCCACTAACATGCACCTGCTCAGAGAGTTCGGTCACACGGTGGACGAAATTGAGCAGGATGGGTTCGTGGTTAACGAGCGTGTGCCCATGGAGGTTGCCGGCGACGACGAATATTCACGGGCCAAGGCCATGGCGCGCTGTGCCGACGGGATTGCCGATGCTTTGAAGCGCCTGAACCCTGATGCTGTGGTAATACTGGGCGACCGTTACGAAATGCTTGCAGCCGCTTCGGTAGCGGCCGTGATGCTGATTCCTATTGTCCATATCGCAGGCGGAGAAATCTCCGAAGGAGCCGTGGACGATTCCATCAGGCATGCCATCACCAAATTATCCACGCTCCATCTCACAGCCACGGAACCTTACCGCCGAAGGGTAATCCAGATGGGTGAAGGACCTGAGAGGGTGGTGAATACCGGTGCCGTCGGCGCCTGGAATGCCCGAAATGTGGCGCAATTGGAACGCCGGGAGCTTGAGGACTTTCTTGGAATACCGCTTGAGGGGCCTGTTGCCGTGGTGACCTATCACCCCGCGACCTTGGACGATCAACCTGTAGGAGAACTCACCAAAGAGTTCCTCAATGCGCTTGAAGAGCATCCTGAGCTTACATATATTATAACCTATCCAAACAATGACGCTCATGGGGCCGCAATCATACCCTTGCTGCAGGACTTTGCGAAGCGGCACCCGGATAACGTTCGTCTGGTGCAATCTTTGGGCATGAAGCGTTATCAAAACCTGTTGCGATATGCCTGCATGGCAATAGGGAACTCCTCAAGCGGAATTGTGGAGGTGCCTTCGTGGGGCATTCCGACCATAGACGTGGGAATCCGGCAGCGCGGCAGGCTATGTGCAGACTCAGTGATACATTGCGGCACTTCATCTGCCGAAATTTCCGCAGCAGTTACCGAAGCCTTGCAACGGGGGCGTAACCCGGAACAGGTGAATCCTTATTATCAACCGGATACGCCGGCAATCATGTTCGGAGCATTAGAACGATTCGTTGAAGGTTTACCCACGGAGCCAAAGACTTTTTACGACATCAATTACGACTGATATGACACCATTGTATATCATCACCGCCCGGGGNGGCAGCAAAGGCATACCCAAGAAAAACATAAAACTCTTGGGCGGTAAGCCGTTGATAGTTTACAGTATCGATGTTGCCCGGGCTGCGCAGGCTTTCACCGGCGGCTACATCCTCCTTTCCACTGACAGTGAGGAAATTGCAGATGTGGCCCGCGCAAACGGGCTCCAGGTGGACTATATGCGCCCGGCGAGCCTTGGAGCAGACAACACCGGTTCGCGGGAGGTGATGCTCGATGCCATGGAATGGGCTGAAAATCACGGAATAACATTCGATTGTGTGGTGCTACTTCAGCCCACATCCCCGTTCCGCACCGTTGAGGACGTCCTTAAGGCCATTGAGCTTTACAGCAGTGATATTGACATGGTTACGTCAGTCACCGAAGCGCGTTCGAATCCGTACTACACCTTGTTCGAGAATGACGCTGACGGCTACATGACCATTTGTAAGGGCCACGGGCAGTACCGGCGTCGTCAGGACATTCCGAGCGTCATGGAGCAGAACGGGGCAGTGTACGTTATAAACCCCAAGTCGTTGAAGGCCACGGAGTTGGGACAATTTTCCAAACGCGTGCCGATGATGATGCCCAGGGAGCGTAGTCTTGACCTGGACACACCCGTCGACTGGGCAACGGCGGAAGTAATTATGTCACAAAAGAGCAGCGATGAAAAGTAAACATATCATATCCTCCGAGCTGACTGTGCTCGAGGCATTGGAGCGTCTGAACTCACTGCCCGGCGACCGTATGACACTCGTCATAGTCGACGGCGAAAATCGCCCCGTCGGCACCATCACCGACGGGGACATCCGCCGAGCACTCCTGCGCGGGGTCTTGCCGGCGTCGCCCGTGACCGAGGCCGCGTTCACCGACTTCCGCTGGGTAGCGCAGGGTGACACCGACATCGCGAAGCTGAAAGAACTGCGTGAGCGGGGAATTACGCTGGTGCCGGTGTTGGATGATTCAAAAAGGATAGTGGACTTGCTCGACCTCAGCGCATGCAAGACGCGCCTTCCGCTGCGTGCTGTCGTAATGGCCGGAGGTAAGGGCGAACGCTTGCGCCCCGCGACCCTGACCACTCCCAAGCCGCTGCTTGAAATCGAAGGTAAGGCTATTATAGACTATAACATAGAAGCATTGGCAGCTGTGGGTATCGAGGATATAACCGTGACTGCCAGATACTTGGCCCAGCAGATAAAGGACCATTTCGAGAACCCTGTGGCCGGAGTTGACGTGAAAGTGGTGGAGGAGACAAGACCACTGGGGACCATCGGTTCCGTGACGCTTTGCTCAGTTCCTGTAGGAGGTATTGAAGCTACACTGGTGATGAATTCCGACCTGCTCACGACCATATCGTTTGAGGACATGTACCTGCGGCACCGAGCCGGCGGGGCAGATGTTACCGTAGCCGTGATTCCATACCAGGTTTCGGTGCCTTACGCCATCCTGGCGATAGACGAGGAGCGTCCGGATGAGGTTACCGGTATTGAAGAGAAACCCTCGTTCTCTTATTATGCCAATGCCGGGATTTACCTTTTTTCGCAGTCGGTGCTCGACATGCTGGAACCGGACACGCGTTGTGACGCTACCGATTTGATTCAAAGCGCTATCGCGGCAGGAAAGCGTGTGACTTATTATCCGATACAGGGGACGTGGATCGACGTCGGGTCGCCGGTTGATTTCCGCCAGGCTGCGGAACTGATGCGTCATCATAATTCTTTCAAAAACCGATAACCATAAGCGTTTCCAAATTGTTTATATTACATAACTAATATATACAGAAATGGCAGATTCCAACTTTATAGACTATGTTAAGATTCTGTGCCGCTCGGGTAAGGGCGGAGCAGGGTCGCGTCATTTTTATCGTGCGAAATACGTTCCCAAAGGAGGCCCAGACGGCGGCGACGGCGGTCGCGGGGGGCATATTATCCTGAAGGGTAACCGAAATATGTGGACCTTGCTTCCGTTGAAATACCGTCGCCATATTTTTGCCGGCAACGGTGAGAGCGGTTCCGGCGGACGGTCGTTCGGCAAGGACGGCGAGGACGTGGTGGTGGAAGTGCCCTGCGGAACCGTCGTTTTTGATGCGGAAACGGGAGAGTATCTCACCGAGGTGACCGACGATGGCCAGGAAGTGAAGCTTCTCAAGGGCGGACGCGGTGGCCTCGGCAACTGGCACTTCAAAAGCTCAACCAACCGCACGCCGCGTTATGCCCAGCCCGGTGAGCCGGCCATTGAGAAGTCGGTAATCCTGGAGCTGAAGATGCTTGCCGACGTAGGTCTGGTCGGATTCCCCAATGCCGGGAAGTCGACCCTGCTATCGGCAGTTTCAGCCGCCGAACCTAAGATAGCCGACTATCCTTTCACCACGATGGAGCCCCAGCTGGGCATTGTCTCCTACCGCGACAACCGCTCGTTTGTCATGGCCGACATCCCCGGTATTATCGAAGGGGCAAGTGAAGGTAAGGGCCTTGGACTGAGGTTTTTGCGTCATATCGAGCGAAATGCAGTGCTCCTTTTCATGGTNCCCGCCGACGCCGACGACATCGCCAAAGAATACTCCATTCTGCTCAAAGAGCTCGAGCAGTTCAACCCCCAGCTGATGGACAAACAGCGCGTGCTGGCAATATCCAAGAGCGACCTCCTGGACGACGAGCTGCGCGAAGAAATTGCCAAGACCTTACCCGAAGGAGTGCCGCACGTATTCATTTCGGCCGTTACCGGTCAGGGTATCACGGAACTGAAGGATATGCTTTGGCGAGCCATCACGGACGAGAATAACCGCATCGAAGTAGCCGAAATTATTCACCGACCTCTCGACGGCCACCATCGTGTACGCGAGGAGGACGAGTTTATCTTCGAATACCAACCCTCGGAGGATGAGGCAAATCAGGAAGCCGAGGACCTCAGGAGCATCAGCCCCGACCAGTGGGGAGAGGATGTGGACTGGGATGTGGACGATGTCGAAGAAGATGACTCTGAAGGTGGCGACGATGACGCCTTCCTCTATGAGGCCATAAACGACGACCGCCAATAATGGTCACCATCGCAAATCTGTTTGAAGAAATAACCCGTCGACTGAGGGAAGTGATGACCTCAGGCGAGGCCGACGCCGCGGCCCGTATCATCTTCGAAGATGTTGCGGGCTACGACCGTAATTATCTGTGGATGAACGGCGACCGCAGTGTACTGGACACCACAGTTGCCCGAATCACCGAGGCAGTTCGGAAGGTAGAGCAGGGCATGCCGGTGCAGTATGCCGTCGGAAAAGCCTTGTTCATGGGGAATTACTTCGAGGTAAATGAAGCTACTCTTATTCCAAGACCGGAAACTGCGGGTCTGGTGGATTTGGTTACCGATACTATGGGAAGCCGACCCGATTTGCGCGTGCTGGACGTCGGGACCGGCTCAGGNTGTATCGCAATCGAACTTGCCAAAGCTTTGCCGTTCAGCCGGGTTACCGGTTGGGATATCTCAGACAAGGCTATTGCTNCAGCCTCGAAAAACGCCTCAAGTCTCAAAGTGAAAGTCGCTTTTGAGCGCCATGATATACTATCGCAGAGTTTGCCGAGCACACCATGGGATGTCATTGTATCCAATCCACCGTATATCCGGGAGAGTGAAAAGGCTTCGATGGACAGGAATGTGCTTGATTATGAGCCTGTTACAGCATTATTCGTGCCGGACAGTGACCCGCTGATGTTTTACAAGGCAATAACCCNCTATGCGNCCGCTAACCTTGTGCCCGGAGGCTGGCTTTTCTTCGAAATCAATCGGGATTTTTCCGTTGAAATGGTTAACCTGCTGGAAAATAGCGGCTTTACGGATGTGGAGTGTGAGAAGGACTATAAAGGAAATTGGCGTTACACTAAAGCCTGTAAACCCGATGGCAATTAAGAAAGCTTCAACGCCCAAACCCATGGAGCCCGAGCGCGCACTTCTGCGCCTGGAGGAACTATGCGCGCGAAGTGAACACTGCGAGTACGAATTGCGTCAGAAACTCTATCGCTGGAAAGTCTCAGCGTCAGACTCTGAGACAATAATGAAGTCGTTGATATACAGGCGTTTTGTGGACGACCGACGTTTTACCCGCGCTTTCGTGCGCGATAAGGTTCAATTCGGACGCTGGGGACGTAGGAAAATCGCGCTCGCACTCGCGGCCAAACGGGTCGACCGTTCAATAGTCGATGACGCGCTGGACGAGATAGATGACCAGGAGTACGAGCAGAATCTCAGAGATATACTCACCTCCAAAGCCCGCACAATCGAGGAACCCCGCACCTACGACGGCCGAACACGCCTCTTCCGCTTCGCTGCTTCGCGCGGATATGAACCCGACCTGGTTGCGCGTATCATACGTGAAGTATTTGTTTAATAAATCAATCATAAAGTCATGAAACTTAGATGCTTATGCTTGCTTGNCGGCACCGCGATGCTGACGTTTGTAGGCTGCCGGTGCAAGACTGAACCACATGGAAACGCCACTTACGACACCATCATGACCCGCACCAGCGTGCGGTCGTTCACCGACCAACAGGTCACTGTGGCGCAAATCGACACGATGCTCCATGCCGCCATGGCCGCCCCTACAGCAGTCAACAAACAGCCCTGGTGCTTCCTGGTGGTCGACGATCGCGCCATGCTTGACTCAATAGTTGCCAACTTCCCATCCATGAAGATGGCCCAAACTGCGTCTGTAGCAATTCTTATGTGCGGCAATATGGAAGCGGCTCTCGATGGTGAGGCCCGCGAATATTGGACGCAGGATGTCTCCGCGGCCACCGAAAACCTCCTGCTTGCGGCGCATTCAATGGGCTTAGGGGCTGTTTGGTGCGGTATTTACCCAATTTCCGAACGTGTCGCTACCTTCTCCCGTATTTTCAATATGCCGGGCAATATTGTGCCAATGGCTTGTGTATGTGTTGGTTACCCCGATGGTGAAAACACTCCTAAGGATAAATGGAAACCCGAAAAAGTGTACTACAACACCTGGGGCAACACTAAAAACTGACATTCTTTCGAAAAAATTTCGTAACTTTGCACCGCAATTCACACAGAGTTGCGGTGCAAATGATTTTATACGAAACAAAAGTACTAAACTTTACTCCGGTTGTGAAGAACTGGGGTTATCTCGAAAAGTGGAAAAGTACAGCTTCCGCTAACGCATGATAGTCAGGACGTTCCTGTTCTCAAGCTCAGGAATCTCCCACATTTCCCTTCATTTTTCTTTATTGGTCAAAGGTGGTTTACGGCTCGAGCTATTGAACCACATAATCCTATAACCCATTTATGAACAATCATCGATTGCTCGCAGTGGTGCTTGCGTCAGCGCTGTGGAGCGGGACGCTGTACCCTCAAGAGCCGCACGTGATGACTCTCGAAGAAATTTTTGAGTCGGCCGAAGCGAACAGTGCCCAATTGAAACCAGCCATAACAGCCGTTCAGGAGGCAGAAAAGGCGATGGCTGAGGCTCGCACTGAGCGGCTGCCCAACATCAATGTGAACATGTCCGTAAGCTATATCGGCGATGGCTTCACCACGGCCCGAAACTATTCCGACTATGCCAAGNCGCCCATTCCACACCTTGGGACCGGCCTCTCTTTAGGCGTGGATCAGCCGGTGTATACCGGCGGAGCCATCACATCGGCCATTGAAATGAGCGAGCTCAAAAGCACTGCGGCCCGCTATCTGGCTGACATCAGGCGCAATAACATACGTATGGCTCTTACAGGCTTTTATCTTGATATTTACAAGTACACCAACATCCGGAGCGTGCTTGAACAAAATATATCTGCAGCAGAAATAGTGCTCGCCCAAATGCGTGAGCGAAAAGAGCAAGGTATAGCCTTGCAAAATGATATCACCCGTTACGAACTCCTCCTTTCCAACCTTGAATTGCAAAAAGTTAAGGTGGATAATTTGCTTCGGATTCTAAATTCCACCCTCGTTACAACCGCCGGGCTCGACCACAACATCAGCATAGTTCCGGACAGCACGATCCTCAGCCGGTCGTTACCCACGCAGGGCGAAGGATGGTGGCAAGGCGAAGCTCAGCAATTCTCCCCCACCTTGCGACTTGCCTCCAACGATTTGGAACTGAGCCGCACTGCCGAGAAAATGGCCCGCTCGGAGCGCTTGCCAAAGATTTCGCTGCAAGCAGGATGGACTCTCGACGGCCCAATCCTGGTGGAGGTGCCACCAATCAACCGTAATCTCAGTTACTGGTACGTCGGAGTGGGGGTAAGCTATCAGCTTTCGTCGCTGTATAAATCCAACAAGACGCTGTCGCGCAGGAAGATAGCCTCGTGTAAAGCGTCCGAACAGCTCGAAGCCACACGCGAGAACCTTACCATGGAAGTNCGTGCCGACCATATACGGTACCTCGANGCCTATGAGNANNTAAAGAGCCGGCAAAAGAGTGTGNAGCTGGCTGAGCGTAATTATCGCGTCACCGAAACACGCTTCGGCGAAGGAATGGCGCTGATTACCGACATGCTTGATGCTGCCAACTCCCGCCTTGATGCCCAGCAACAGCTTGTTAACGCACGCATCAACATAATCTATTATTACTATAAACTCCTCTTCACAACCGGAAAGATATGAACCACAAAACAAAGAAATATATCTCCTACATTGTTTCCGCCGCAATTATCGTGATTGCGTTTATTTGGATTTTCAGCCGTTTTTTTCACGGCGGCAATNTAGAATTCACCGACAACGCACAGGTGCGCCGTCAAATCGTGCCCGTAATCAGCCGCNTCCAGGGCAACATCGCCGCTATTCGCTTCAAGGAGTATGAACCGGTGAAGAANGGCGACACACTTGTACTGATTGACGACGCCGACATGCNCCTCAACCTTGCGCGTGCCCGTGCTGACTACCANAACGCATTGGCCGGAAGGCAAGTTGCCAGTCGGTCGGTGAGTTCCGCCTCGGCCAATGTGGCCGTCACAGAGGCGTCCATCCGTGAAGCCAAAGTGGTCATGGAGTTGGCCCGGACAGACCTCGCCCGCTATGAGAACCTTCTGGCGCGTGATGCCGTGACGCGTCAACAGTACGATGCAGTAGTTACCGATTACGAAGCTAAGAAAGCCCGCTATGAGATGCTTGCGCGCCAACGCACGGCTACTACTTCGGTGGTAGATGTGACTCGCGACCGCATTTCGCAATCCGAGGCCGGCATCGAACTTGCCGACGCTCTGCTCAAAACAGCCGAACTGAACCTCAGCTATACTGTTATCCTCGCTCCATGCGAGGGATATNCAACGCGCAAGGAAATCCAGGTTGGCCAGTTGGTACAACCCGGGCAGACCCTGCTTGACATCGTGGATACGGGCGAAACATGGGTGGATGCTAACTTCAAGGAAACGCAGCTCCGGCACATCGAACCCGGGAGCGTGGTGGACATTAAAGTGGANGCTATTCCANGTTACACATTCAAGNGTCGTGTCGAATCTTTGTCGNCCGCCACGGNAGCATCGCTTTCGCTCTTGCCTCAGGATAATTCGGCGGGCAACTTCGTCAAAGTTCGCCAGCGGGTGCCTGTGCGCGTAGTCTTCACCCCTGATAATGACCCCGCCATGATGGACAAACTGAAGGCGGGCATGAACGTGGAATGTTTCGTGAAGTACTGACATGGCAGANTGGCACGCTCCGCAAGGGCCTTTCGACATCCCGGAGGTCNCGGACTTCGTACCCCGCAGGCTGAAGCCATACCTGTTTATNTTCTTTGTTCTCATTGTCNAGTTTCCCGGCGGGGNTTATCTTGCAGCTGCATCGGATATGGTTGGAACAAAGGCGCTCATGCNGGAAGATATCCTTATGGCCGGCTACGCNTCGCTCATCGGAATGGCAATCAACTTCGCGGTTATGTTCCGAATCAAATTCCGCTACTCAACGCGCACGCAGCTTCTGGCTTCGGCGGTGGTGTTGATAGTAGCCAACATCGTGTGCGCTACCACCGAGTCAGTCCCGGTAATGGTCGGCGTGTGCCTGGTGGCAGGATGGTTCCGCATGCAAGCCACATTCGCATGTAACTCTACCATTCAACTTTGGCTTACGCCGGTGCGCGACATGGCTGTATTCTTTTGTTACGTATATATAATTGTGGACAGCGTTATTCAGCTGAGCGGCATAGCAACGGTATATACGGCCTTTTTCGCGCAATGGGAAAATATGAACGCATTGATTACCGGCTTGCTGGTACTCCTTATTATAATGGTACTAATATTTGTGAAGCCCCGGCGCGGTCCTATGTACATCCCATTGCTGGGTGTCGACTGGCTGGGAGCTGTGCTGTGGGCGGGATTCATGATGTGCTTCACGTTCATTTGCGTCTATGGTAACTATTTCGACTGGTGGGATTCCATGGAGATTCGCTTGTCGGCGGTATTGGCGCTGGCATTTCTTTCAATAAACCTCTGGCGCGCATCGTTCCTGCATCATCCATACATCACCTTCAAGGCTATGACCAACCGGAATGTGGTGCGGGCAACGCTTGTGTACCTCGTTTTTTTCACTTTGCTTGCCACCGAACACGTGTTCGAACACAGCTACGCGGCGAATATTCTTGGGTTTGACGAAACGAACCTTATCGACCTCAACTGGTACGTTTTTTCCGGAATCATCGTCGGGTGTGCTTTCACTTATTTCACCTTTGCGCGACGGAAGTGGCGGTATAAAACCATGACAGCCATAGGTTTTGCGCAGGGTGCAATCTATCTGGCTTACTTTTACTTCTTCATAGACTACGGCGTCGAAAAGGAAATGCTGTTTATCCCTCTATTCTTCCGTGGAGCCGCATCGGTGATAATCTCGATAGTGTTCCTGACTTCGATTGTCCAGAGCGGACTTCCGTTCCAGACCTTCCCCCAGGCATTGACAATCAACGGCTTCACGGGCGCCGTGTTGGGAGCAACCCTGGGACCNGCCATCATCGGAGAGGTTCTGCGTAACGTCATGGCCAAAAATGCAATAATGATAGCCGCGCGGATGAGCGATGTGAACCAGGCCGCAGTGCATATGTCTCTCCNTGAGCTTTTCGGGGTGGTACAGATGCAGGCGTTGNTCGTGTCCATGAAGGAGGTTTATGGGTGGTTACTCATCATTGCGCTCCTTTCGCTTTCGATTATAATTGTGAGCTACAGCTCAGTGCGTCCGTTCGCCGTGTTTCCCAAGTGGCGCACTATTCGACGGATTATCCGTTCGCTTGCACGCTCAACAACCGATTGATTTTTTTCGTATCTTTGCCGGTGAGATGGAATTGAAGGAAATTCTTGCCGGGCGCCTGCATCAGCGTGACATAGCCAAACTGGCCTCCCTCCTTGAAAATGANGAGGGTAGGNCAGCTTTGTTTGCATTGTTTTCCGACCCCGACGAGCGCGTGGCCATGAACGCCATGTGGGTATGCACCCACTTTCGTGCTCCGAACAAACGCCTGATGGCAGAATTCCGAGAGAATATTATCGACATGGTGCTGACGAGCTCAAATGCGAGCCACAAACGCCTCATGCTCAACCTGCTCGAGCAAATGCCGTGGAGAAAGAGTAATGTGCGTGCGGACTTTCTTGACTGGTGCCTGTGCCGAATAAACTCCACCGAGCCCTATGCCATACGCGCCTTTGCCCTCCGGCTGGCTTACTTGCAATTCAGATTCTTCCCTGAGAATATGCAGGAGCTCCTGGCAGAAATTGATATCATGGGTCAGGGTGATCTCCCGCCGGGACTTCGTTGTGCCCGGCTCAATGTCCTCAAGCAAATTGAAAAATGCAAATGAAAAGCTAATGTCGCAAAGGCTCCCCACACGCCTTCAGGACGATGCCATGTATCAATCAAGGACTTTATTAAGAAAAATTGAGTTGGTGGGTGTATTTATGGGCTCAAAAGTGGCAAAAACGGGAAAAATTTCATAACTTTGCACTCGAAGGGCCAAGTTTGGGCTCTGCTATGCTTAAGTAAACTAATTTTAAACGTTATACTACCAACCCATGAAACGTGTTTATACATTTGGCGATGGTAAGGCAGAAGGAAATGCCGAAATGCGCAACCTCCTCGGAGGTAAGGGCGCGAACCTCGCCGAGATGAACCTCCTGGGCATGCCTGTGCCTCCCGGTTTCACCATCACCACCGAAGTTTGCAACGAGTACACTCAGTACGGCCGCGACGAAGTGGTTAAGAAAATCAAAGCCGATGTTGAAAAAGCGATCGCTCACGTAGAAGCCCTCACCGGCAAGAAATTTAACGACCCCACCAACCCCCTCCTTGTTTCCGTTCGTTCGGGTGCCCGCGCTTCGATGCCCGGCATGATGGACACCGTCCTCAACCTCGGNATGAACGANGCNNCCGTAG